>Ga0247680_1000028_pt1 | contig 93039 bp, 73 predicted proteins | sample CNK21_metaG_FD_182803 | JGI IMG/M metagenome (GOLD analysis project Ga0247680, IMG submission 182803) | Soil microbial communities from Purdue University Martell Research Forest, Indiana, United States - CNK21 | ecosystem: Environmental > Terrestrial > Soil > Temperate forest > Bulk soil...
TTCAACTTCCCCGCGTCTCATTCGAATGATAAGTACCCAGGTACTGTACCTTGACAGTAATTAAATTCCCTGCTATCATTTCCCATGTTTCGCTCGCACCAACCTCTCCCCCGCACAGCTCTCTCCTTGCTTTGTAGTGGCGGACCTTTAGGTCCGTGCTCGTCTCCTCTCCCCGCGGCCCAACTCACCCACAAAAGATCTAGCCCTCGGCAGGAACGACTCTCTCCCCCACCAGTCACAAATCGCCAGTCACGAGTCACTAACCTCTTTAGAATCCGCACTTCCGCAAAACTCGCCTGTAACCCCTTTGGAATCCGCACTTCCAAAACACAGCACTTAAAACCCTTTAGAATGAACACTTACGAAAAAACCGGGGAGGGGGTAGGGTCAGGAGGCAGCTATTCTCGGCTGTCCGCTCGCAGTTTTGCCAGCCACGAAACACTGCAAAGACCACACGGAACTCAGCTCTCGCACCACCCCTCACAAAACTCGGGTTTCGACCGGGACGCGGCTCTTCGCCGGACGCGATTCCAGGACGACCCGAATCCCCTGCCTCGGCCGCAGCGTGATCGACGCCAGCGGGACAACCGGATGCCCCTCGACCACCCGGAACCGGTACTGCTGCGCGATGGTCGCAAGTGTCAGCGCCATTTCCATCAGCGCGAACGAATTCCCGATGCACAGGCGCGGTCCGCCTCCAAACGGGAAATAAGCGAACTTTGGAATCCGTTTCAGCAGGTCGCCCTCCCACCGTTCGGGGCGAAATTCTTCCGGCGCTTCGTACCATCTCGCGTCGCGGTGCACTGTCCATTGCGCGAACGATACCCCCGAGCCTTTCGGCACGGCATAGCCCGCAATTTCGAGGTCTTCAATGGCTGTGCGCGCAGTTCCCCACGCCGGAGGATAAAGCCGCATCGATTCGGTAATGATGTGATTCGTATAAACGAGCTTTGGCAGGTCGTCATACGAAGGAGCGCAGCCCCCGAGAACCGTCCTCAGCTCAGCGTGGAGCCTCGCTTCCGCGGCGGGATTCTGCGCGAGCAGCCACCACGTCCACGAGAGCGCATTCGCTGTGGTCTCATGCCCCGCCAGGAAAAGAGTAATGGTCTCGTCGCGAAGCTGTTGATCGGTCATGCGCGAACCGTCCTCATCCTGCGCGGCCAGCAGCATGGAAAGCAGGTCGCCCGCATCGCGGCCCGAGGCGCGTTTTTCCGCAATCATCCGGTAGAGCACTTTTTCAATCTGCCGAATCGCTCGTTCCACCCGGAAATTCGTCGGCGTCGGCAGCCAGTGCGGAATGAAAAGCGTTCGCCGGAAATCCGCGCCGAGTTCGAGCAGAAGTTCCAACGATTTGCCGATGTCTTGCGCGTCTCGCTCGACGTCCGCATCGAACAGCGTTTTGCCGACGATTTGCAGCGTGAGCCGCATCATCTCCTTATGGATGTCGCGCTCCTCGCCATCCTGCCACTCGCCGAGCAGCCGCTCGGTGTACTCCACCATCGTCGATGCATAGCCCGCGATACGCGCGCGGTGGAACGCGGGCTGCACCAGCCGCCGCTGCCGCAGCCAGAAATCTCCTTCGCTCGTCAGCAGGCCTTTTCCGAACACGCGCTTATTGGCTTGCAGAACGCGGCCCTTTATGAATTTTCGCGGATGATTGACCAGCACGTCTTCGATGTAATCAGGATGGTTGAGCAAAAGAACTCGGAAATTGAAAACGCGCAGCCCGACGACATCTCCATACTCGCGAACGATTCCCGTGAAATACCCAAGTGGATCACCGCTGTTGAGAGGGCCGAGCGACCAGCGCTTAAGGCCGATAGAGGGTCCGGGAGGAAACTTGAGCTTAGCCTTAGCGCTCATCATTTCATGCTAAGGGCCAGGCTCGGCCGCGTCAACGAGCCTTCGTTTGAGACTTGTCGGCATCGCGCGGGCGCAGCGCTCGCAAGCGAAATGCGCCGCCTCGAAATTCCATGGAGACGTCTGAAAATCCGGCGGCTGCGAGCCTCGCGGGAGCCGTCGATGGGGCGATTGGCACAAACGTGCTCCGAATGTGCGCGACGCGATGCAGCCAGCCATCTGGTATGTCAATGGCAATAAAGACGCCCCCTGGCCGCAGCACGCGAAATGCTTCCGCGAATGCGGCTTCCTGCGCCTCCGTCGATTTCAGATGGTGCAACATGAGCACGGCGGTCAATGCGGAGAATGTTTTCTCGGAAAAAGGCAGCGCGGACGCGTCGCCGCGCAATACGTCGCCGTTCGTGAATGCGTTGCCGGGCCCGCGAAAATTCCGGCGTGCGAGTTTCACGGCAAGCTCGTGGCTGTATTCAAGGCTCGTCACCCGCCCTGCGCGCTTTCGCAGTTCTTCCGTCGCCGCGCCCGCACCCGCGCCAATTTCCAAAACGTGCTCGCCCAATTCCGTGCCGGACAAAAGCCACGGAAGCACCCGCTTCCGCGTCATCGCTCGCCAAAGCGACGAAGCGCAAAACCAGTTCTCGAAACGATTCAAAGCAACACGTCCCATCTCTTGCGCGAAAAGTTTGGCGCACGATTCTGAAAGCCAAGTCACTTTTTCAGGATTTGATTATCGCAGGCCTTCGCAAGATCTTGCTATCGCAGGATGGTCCCGATTCGCCTCAGCGAAGCGGCAAACTGGTCGGCGTTGTACGCCGAAGGATTCTCGAGCTGCTGGAAGAGCACATTGATCGCAGCGCGAACCTCTTCCGCGTTACCGGGCTTCGCTTCTTTACTGTACGCGATGTAGAGCGAATCCACCGCCATCGCCGCTTGTTCGGCGGCACGCTCATCGGCGATGGCAATGTTATCTGCATCGTCCGAAATTTGGTGAAGCGTGCGCAGCACGATAGCCCGGTCATATTGGATGGCCGCAAGGCGCTCGGCAAAACGCTGCGCGATCGGCGCAGCGGCGGAGGCTGAAGCCGCGATGGTATTCCGATCAGGATTCAGATTGGACATTTCATCGGACACTTCCACAATGCGGCGTTCAAGTTCTTGCGCATTCGCGGAATCAATTTGCTTCGCGAGCAAACGGAACACCGCATAGCGTGAACTATTCCACACGGGATCGCCTGGCCGGCGTCCCGCAAATCCATGCGCCTGGCGCCAACTGTCTTTTGCGGGACCGAGGGCATGGTGGCAGGCGAAGCAAGAGAGCTCGGAATACTCCGGCCAAATATCTTTTTTATCGAATCGCTGGCCTTTCGCCCGCCAGGTCAGGCGCTCCATTTCCGCTCGCAACTGCACGGCTTGGCCGGCGCTCCAGTCGCGGACGCCGGCCCAAGCCGCGTCTTCGGCGGACTTTCCGGGGGCCGTTTCGCGCGGCGATTTCCAGTGGCGCGGCATCACGGCGGAAAAAGAATCGAGCTCGAAAAACAAATCCGGATGGCCCGCTGCGATCATTTCGTGGTCGACAAATTTGTCCTTCGTTCCCAGATGACATTCGAGGCATTTATCCGCGCGATGGATTACGTTGCGCGTATCGGTCATACCCAGCGCGACGGATTTTTCGTGGTGCCAATCGCGCGTGGTGTGCGGGCCGAGCCATGCGGAGGCGGGGCCGTGACAATTTTCGCAGGAGACGCCATCCGAGAGTTCGAACGGGCGTCCGCGCCGCTCCGGCGTCGTGGAGAGCGCATGACACGCGAGGCACTTTGGCGCTTCTTCGGCCTTCGAATTGAGTTTCAAAATACGGGCGATGCGTTCGCCCACGTCTCCCGTCAGCGCCTGATACGCGCGGCTGTGTTTGTCCGTAACGATCCACGTCGAATATTCGTTTTGGAGGATGCGGCTGCCTGGGACGGGCTTGACGCTGCCGTGACAGCTCGTGGCGGCACAGGAGCCGGGACCGATATATTTCTGTGGTTGAGGCGAGTCGCCAGCAGAAGCGGCCGGCGGATGCTTTTGCTGATCCTTGCGATCTTTTGCGGAGGATATGCGAACGGCAAGAGCGAGCGGCAAAGATAGCGCAAGACACAGTGCCGCGCCTAACCAATAGGATTTTGAGGCAATTTGCATTCGAAGTGACACGTAAATTGTTCGCCTCATTATCGTGTGGAAGCAGCCGGCGCCGCGTTGTCTTTTTCGCAGCGTGGAGCGAAAAGGCAACGGGCCGCTATTTACACGCGGGTTGGGCGCCAGTAGTATGCAAGAGAATTCGTACCTCACCCGACGCCGCGCGATGAGACTCGCCCGGCTCTTTTCATGCGAGACGCCGCGCCGTGATCTTTGACGACCTGCGAGCTATCCAGCTTCGCTATGGCTTCTTGCCCCAAGCGGAGCTCGAAGCGCTATCCCAACGCTCGCACACTGCGCTTTACCAAATTCATAGTGTGGCCAGCTTTTATCCGCATTTTCAGCTTGCATCGCCGCCGAAAGCGGATGTTCGCGTTTGCGCGGACATGAGCTGCCATCTGAATGGAGCTTGCGAATTGCGGTCGGAACTGGAGCAACGATTTGCGAAGAGCAGCTCCACGGATGTGACCATTCGGGATGTATCGTGCCTCGGGAGGTGTGACCAGGCCCCTGCCGTCTCGATCAACGACGATATTCTCACGAACGTGACAGCGGCGTCCGCAGAAGCGATCGCACGGAGCGCGGTTCTTGGCGAAGCTATGCCGGAGCTGCATCCAGAGCAGGGGCGAGTGCGGTGCGCGTCAGATCCGTATGACGATGGGGAGAAGTATGGGGTAGTTCGGAAGCTGGCAGCGACAAAGGACTGGGATGGAGTGCTCGCGGAATTAAAGGCATCGGAATTGCGGGGGATGGGGGGCGCAGGATTTCCGACGAGCATGAAATGGGATCTGGTTCGCAAGCAGCCGGGCGCGGAGAAATTCATCGTCTGCAACGCGGACGAAAGCGAACCGGGGACGATTAAAGACCGCTTCATCATGACGCAGCTTCCGCACCTGGTGATCGAGGGGATGATCGTCGCGGGGCTGGTCACCGGAGCGAAAAAGGGGATCGTGTACATCCGGCATGAGTATCCCCTGCAGGAAGAAATTCTGGGCGAAGAATTGCGGCGCTGCTATCACGCCGGCCTGCTTGGAAAGAATATTTTGGGGAGCAGTTTGGTTTTCGATTTGGAGATATTCGTCAGCCCTGGCGGATATATATGCGGAGAAGAGAGCGCATTGCTGGAGGCGCTGGAAGGCAAGCGCGCGGAGCCGCGCAACAAACCGCCATTCCCCGGACAAGCGGGCTTGTGGCAAAAACCGACGGTCATCAATAACGTCGAGACGTTCGCCAACGTGCCGCAGATTCTGGCGCGAGGAGTGGAGTGGTACAAAACGGAGGGACAAGGCGGTTCGCGAGGGCTGAAATTCGTGGGCGTTAGCGGACACGCGGCAAAGCCCGGAGTTTTCGAAGTACCGATGGGAATCCCGATGCGCGGCATTATTTTTCAGCACGCGGGAGGAATTCGCGGCGGGCGGCAACTAAAAGCGTTTGCACCTTCGGGCCCATCGTCCGGCTTTTTGCCGGCTTCCATGGTGGACGTGCGTCTTGATTTCAAAGCGCTGGCCGATGCGGGTTCGATGCTTGGCTCGGGCGCGATTGTTGTTTGCGACGACACGACGTGCATGTTGGATATGGCGCTGAATGCGGTGCGTTTCTACCGCAACGAGTCCTGCGGGAAGTGCGTGCCTTGCCGCGTCGGTTCACAAAAAATGACCGATCTGCTGGTGCGCTGGACGCACGGCGGTTTGCCGGAAAAACAGTACCGCGAGGATCTGGCGTTGATCGATGAACTATGCCAAGCGATGAGCCTGACTTCGATTTGCGGTCTGGGACAGATCGTTCCCGCCCCGGTGCAGTCCGTGCTGAAGTATTTTCGGGAGGAAGTGGATGCGCATGTGTTGAAAGGAAAATGTCCGAGTGGGAATTGTTTTGCGGCACCAGCAAGGGCGGGAGAGGCGCAGCGCGTGGGGATTCGGCCGTGAGATCGAATGAGACATTCGATGGGATGAAAAACCAGTCTTCAAGAAACCAAGATGGAGCACAAGGAGCAACGGTCCGCCTCAGAAGGCGGACCCTACACGGGCGGAGCGGGCAAGGATTGTGAGCACAACAAGTACACCGGCGGGACTGATCGAGATCACGATCGACGGGCGAGCCGTGCAAGTGGCCGCGGGGACGAGTGTGTTCGACGCGGCACGGATGAACGGGACGCCGATTCCCACGCTTTGTCATTTGCAAAACGAGACTCCCGTGGGAGTTTGCCGGCTTTGCGTGGTGGACACCGGAGCACGCGTGCTGACAGCCTCGTGCGTGAGGCCTGTTGAGCCAGGCATGAAGGTGGTCACTAATTCAGAGAAGGTTTTGAACGCACGCAGGACGCTGCTCGAGCTTTTGATGACGGATCATCCGACGCCGTGCGCACGGCAAGAACAATCGGGCGACTGCGAACTGGAAACGCTGGCGCGGGCGGCGGGGATCACGCAGCCGCGATTTGCAAAACGGACTGTTTCGCGCGGAATAGACGATTCTTCGCTGGCGATTGCGGTCAATCACGATGCTTGTATTTTGTGCGACCGCTGCATCCGCGGCTGCAACGAGATTAAGAATAATTTTGTGCTTGGGCGCATGGGAAAGGGCTACTCAGCGGGAATCGCGTTCGATTTAAATGCGCCGATGGGGGATTCGACGTGCATTTCGTGCGGGGAATGCATGGTTTCCTGTCCTACGGGCGCATTGACGAATAAGACGGTGGTTGGCACAACGATCACCGCGGGACCCGATGCACAGGGGTTCGAAGCAGAAGAACTCTTGCAATTGCCAGTGTTCCAGGGCGTTTCGGGAACGTTCCTTGAGCTGAACCGCGGGGCCATTGTCAAACGGCGGTTTCATGAGGGCGAGATTATTTGCCGCGAGGGCGAATTTGGCTCGACGGCATTCTATATTTTGGAAGGCAAAGCGCGCGTTTCACTTTCGGCGCCAATTGCACACGTAAAGACACAGGGAGGAGCGAAGGGCTTCGTCAAAAGACTTACGAGCACACTCGCAGCACGTGACACCGACGCACGCGATGAGGAGGTTCGTGACAGAACGATTCCCATCGATGCTTCCGTGGACCTCGCCTACGGGAACCCGGTCGCGGAACTGGGGCCCGGCGATTTGTTTGGCGAGATGACGTGCATGAATTTTTATCCGCGGTCGGCGACGGTGATTGCGGAGAGCGACGTGGTGGCGTTCGAAATGCTTCGCAACGTTTTGGACATCATGATGAAGAACAAAACGTTCCGCGCAGAGATCGACCAGAACTATCGACGGCGAGCGCTTGAGAATCATTTGCGCGGCGTGCCGATGTTTGCGGACCTTTCGCCAGATTTTATCGAGCATCTGAAGGAGAGCGTGGAGCTGCAGCGATTCGCCCCGGGACAGGCGATCGCGCGGCAAGGAGATGCCGCGGACAGTTTTTACCTGGTGAGGATCGGCTTCGTCAAAATTTCGGAGACGTATCCGGGAGGGGAGCTGGTTCTGGCGTACTTGTCACGCGGAGATTATTTCGGGGAGATCGGATTGCTGGGCGGGGGCGTGCGGACGGCGACGTGCACGGCGCTGGACCACGTGGAGGTGGTGCGCATCTCGGGCGATGATTTTCGCGACATGGTGGAGCGCTTCCCGAGTGTGCGCGAGGGGCTGGAAGCGGTGGCCGCCGAGCGTAGCGCACAGAACCAGCAAAGACTGCAGACCACGCAGAGCCTGCCCATCGACCAATTTCTTTCGCAAGGATTGATGGAAGCGCAAAGCCTGCTGATTCTGGATTTGCAAAACTGCACGCGATGCGACGCTTGCGTGAACGCCTGCGCCGATGCGCACGACGGAATCACGCGGCTGGTGCGTGAGGGATTGCGGTTCGAACAATACCTGGTGGCGACTTCGTGCCGGCAGTGCCGAGATCCGCTGTGCATGGTGGGGTGTCCCGTAGGAGCGATTCGGCGGCGTAACTCTCTGGAAGTGATTATCGAGGATTGGTGCATCGGATGCGGGCTTTGCGCGCGAAACTGTCCGTACGGAAATATCAATTTGCATCCGTTTGACGTGATGGTGGAAGACCTGGAACGGCCGGGGCGGCAGAAAGCGGCGGTGAAGCAAAAAGCCACTTCGTGCGATTTGTGCACGCATTTGAAAGAGCCGAGCTGCGTGTACGCGTGCCCGCACGATGCGGCGCACCGCGTGGACCCGCGGACGTTTTTTTCGAAGATGCTGGCGGGCGGGGGAAAGAAGTGAGGCGGAAAAAACATGCGGTCATCCTCAGAAGGATGACCCTACACGGCAAAGAGTGATTGCGTGCGGATAGATAAGACACAACGCGGATGGGCGATTGCCTCGGTGGCGATTCTGGTCGTGTTCACAGCCGTATACGTGGCGTATGCGGTGCACGCGCCGGAAGGGCCGCGTGGCGACAGCGCACTGGGCTTGGCGTTCGGGGTGATTGGATTCGGGTTCATGATGTTCGCCGCCTTGCTTGGCGCGCGGAAACGGGTGCCAGTATGGCGGATCGGGCGCGCGCAAGCTTGGATGCGCGGGCATTTATGGCTGGGATTGCTGAGCTTGCCGGCGATTTTATTTCATGGCGGATTCCGATTTGGCGGGACGCTGACGAGCGTACTAATGTGGCTGTTAATTGTGACGGTGGCAAGCGGCGTTTTCGGAGCGGCGCTGCAACACTACGTTCCGCGAGTGATGACGGCGGACGTCAAGCTGGAGACGATTTACGATGAGATTGGAAGTGTGCGGAAGCTGCTGCGTGAGGAAGCCGACCGCGCGGTCGAATCGGTTTGCGGGCCGCTGGGGATCGGCAAATCAGTGACCGAGGAAGTACTGCGCGCAGGAGGACTGACCGCAGCGCGGGCAATGGGTGTGACGAGCAGCGGAACGGTCGTGGCTGCCGCCGCGGAGACCGTGGTCCTAAGTGAAGAAGAGTGCGCACCCTTGCGAAAGTTTTATTTGGGCGAGATGCGGCCGTTTCTCGAGGAACCGAAGCGACGAAGAGCACGGGTTGGCAACGCGGAGAAGGCACTGGGAGTGTTTTCCGGGTTGCGGACATTGATGCCGTCATCAGCGCAGCCGACATTGCAGGATTTGGAAGATATTTGCGACGAGGCGCGGCAGCTTGTGCGGCAGGAGCAGTTACATCATTTGTTGCACGGGTGGCTGCTGGTACATATTCCGGTTTCGCTAGCTTTGATTCTGCTAGGGGCGGTGCATGCGGTGATGGCGTTTCGGTATTGAAAGAGCGGCGAGTGGCCCTTCGACTTCGCTCAGAGTAAACGAGTGGCGAGAACACGGACAACCAAGAAGCTGGCGCAGCGGGTCGACCTGAATTATTTCAAGAGGCCGACGGGGCTAAAGCGCGCAAAGTTCTGGCTGAGCGTGGGGCTGCCAGCGCTGGCGCTGGTTTGGATCGCGTGGCACGGATTTTCGCGAGATTCACGCGTGTATTCGAGCGGGCGGATGAGTGAGGCGCACGCGGTGTTGGAGGCGGAGTGCACGGCGTGCCACGTCCAGACGGCGGGGGCGTTTTCGGCGAAGGCGAGCGATACAGCCTGTTTGGCTTGCCACGATGGGCCGATACATCACGCCAGGCAGATCAGCTCGATTGGTTGCGCAACTTGCCACACGGAGCATCGCGGGCGCGTGAATATCGTTGCGACAAGGAATGAGAGTTGCGCGACATGCCACGGTGATTTGAAAACCAGCGGTGGCGCGGATCACTTTGAATCTGGCATCCACGACTTCGAAGACGGGCATCCGCAATTCGCGGCGTTGCGTCCCAATGGCGGAGCACCAGCAAGCGATCCTGGAACGATTAAGGTAAATCACGCCATTCACATGAAGCCGATCCGGCGCGGGCCTAACGGACCGAATGTGCAGCTTGTGTGTGGAGATTGCCATCAACCTGGTGCGGCCTCTGGCGCGTGGATTTACGCGGACGCGCAGTATACCGCTGCCAGCACGTCATCGTCCCCACAGGATGAAGTTCTACCGCTGGGCAAAGAGAGAACTCAGCGCCCGAGGCCGCTGACAGGCCGTGAGCTAATGGCTCCAGTGCGATTCGCCTATGCTTGCGCTGGGTGCCATTCGCTGGCCTTTGACAAACGCTTTGACGAAGGCGTGCCACACGACAAGCCGGAGGTCGTGCAGGCATTTCTGGTCAAGAAATTCAGCGAGTACATCGCGGCACATCCTGGGGAGATGCGGGTAATGCGCGACCCTGGGCGAGATTTGACGGGTAAGCCGATCGCGCCAACGGCGCGAGTGCTCACGCAAACGCAATGGGTGAGAGAGCGCACGGCGGAAGCTGAAGACTTGTTGTGGCGCAAGACTTGCAAACAGTGCCATACGCTTTCTTATCCGACGAGGGATGCAGGAAGAAGGATTCCGCAATCCATCCAACCGATTGATGAATCATCGAATATCCGTTCCACGGCCGGAGGATTACCGGAAATCGCAAGCGCCAAGATCACACTGCAATGGATGCCGCACGCGAGATTTGATCATGATGCGCACCGGGGATTTTCGTGCGTGAGCTGCCACGAAAAGGCGATGAGGAGCACGGAGACGAGCGAAGTGCTTTTGCCGGGGATTGCGACTTGCAAAACGTGCCACGCGCCGGGGCCGGGACATGCGGAGTCGCGGTGTTTCGAATGCCACACGTATCACGACTGGTCGAAACGAAAAGAAATCAAGCCGACGTTCATACTGCCGGAGTTGCGAACGGGCGGGCGCTGAAACCGCGCAAGACCGAGGCGCGTGGCTATCTATCAGGCAGAGGCGGACTGCTTTTTGTTGATGAGCGCCATCATGTGCTCGGGATAACGCTCGCCGGAAGCTGCGCCGTGGGGAGCGGCTTCCTCAATGCGGCGCAGATCGTCCGCCGAGAGCTCCACGCGGAGCGCTCCGAAATTTTCTTCCAAATATTGACGACGCTTGGTGCCGGGGATGGGGATGATGTCGTCGCCCTGGGCGAGAAGCCAAGCAAGAGCAAGCTGGCCCGGGGTGCATCGTTTTTCTTTGGCGATGAATTCGACGCGGGCGACTAGATCGAGATTTTTCTGGAAATTGTCGCCTTGGAAACGAGGCGAAAAGCGGCGGTAGTCGTCAGCGGCGAGGTCTTCGAAGCGTTTGATTTGGCCGGTGAGAAAGCCGCGGCCGAGCGGGCTGTAGGCTACAAATGCGATTCCTAGCTCGCGCGTGGTGGAGAGAACGTCGTCTTCGGGATCGCGCGTCCACAGAGAATATTCCGATTGCAAGGCGGCGATAGGGTGGACTTTATGCGCGCGGCGAATCGTTTCCGTGGATGCTTCGGAGAGGCCGATATGCCGGATTTTTCCTTCGCGAACGAGATCGGCGAGAGCGCCGGCGGTTTCCTCGATGGGAGTTTTGGGATCGACGCGATGCTGGTAGTACAGATCAATGGTGTCGACACGGAGACGCTTGAGGCTGGCGTCGCAAGAGGAGCGAACATAAGCGCGGGTACCGTTGACGCCGCGAAGCGTGGCGTTGGCTTTGTCGCGGACGATGCCGAATTTTGTGGCGAGGAAGACTTTGTCACGGATACCGCGAATGGCTTTGCCGACGAGGACTTCGTTGTCACCGTAACCGTAGACGTCGGCGGTGTCGAGGAAATTCATACCAAGATCGAGAGAGCGGTGGATGGTAGCGATGGATTCGGCGTCGTCACGCGCTCCATAGAATTCGGACATGCCCATGCAGCCGAGGCCGAGCGCGGAAACGAGAGGGCCGTTTTTTCCGAGATGGCGAACATGCATGTGTTTCGCTCCTAAAGGATTCAACAATATGATGTGGTGCGGAGTAATGTGGATACATTCCCGAGCACGCAGATAATGCTCGATAGATGGGCCCAGGACAACGTGAATTGCATGAACAGGCTGGGAGACAAATGACAGAATGGGGATGGGCGCGGAGGAAATGAGGAGGGGATATGTCGGAAACGAGGCGCAGGTTCCTAATGACACTGGCCATGGCGGCGAGTTGTTCCGTTGGAAAAGATGGCGCGGTGTTCGCTGGTCAGCGAAAGAACAACCCCTTTCCTACGCCGCCGCAGGCAGCAGAATCGCCGAATCCGGCCGAGTTGGCTGCGGGAAAACAGGATTCTCAAAACTCGAAGAGATCGGCACTTTTGCAAAACGAAAAAGAGTTTCGCGCAGAGGTGCATCGTTTGTATCAACTAGTGGGCGAATTGAAACAGGAAGTGGATAGGACGGTGACGACAGAGGTGTTCTCCATACAGATGTACAAGAGGACGGATGAAATCGAAAAGGTGGCGAAACAGCTGAAGGGGAAAGCTAAGGGGCAGTGAGTGGTGAGGCGTGACTTGTGCCTGGCGGAAGAAGAGGCTTGGCGCAAGTAGATGGTGAGATCTCACTGGAATGCTCAGATGAGGTTGAGTGAAGAGTGTGAAGATACGGATTAGAAAGGCAGTGGAGGCGGATGTACCCGTGCTTCGCGGGCTGATTGAAGCCTCGGTGCGAGAATTACAGGCTGCGGACTACACCCGTGCGCAGATGGAGGGCGCGCTGGAAACAGTGTTTGGAGTCGATAGCAAGCTGATCGAGGACGGAACGTATTTTGTTGCCGAAGCCAAGAATGTGGACGCGCCCGCCGAAGCGGAAAAAAACACTGAAGAGAAAAGTTTGGAGTTGCCTTGGGTCGTCGCGGGGTGCGGAGGTTGGAGTAAACGGAAGACGCTCTATGGAGGCGATCATTGGACAGGGCGTGAAGATGCGCTGCTGGTCCCCAGGCGAGATGCGGCCAAGATTCGGGCATTCTTTGTTCATCCGGCATGGGCGCGGCGCGGGATCGGGAGCAAGATTCTTGAGGCCTGTGAAATCGCGGCTAGCACGGCGGGATTCACGAACCTTGAAATGGGAGCCACGCTAACAGGAGCCAAACTATTCGGGAAAAGAGGATACGTGGCGGTGGAAAACGTCGAGGTGCCTCTGAAAAACGGGGAATCACTTCGCGTGATTCGAATGACAAAACGGGCGTAGAGCGCGGCTTGGCGAGGTCGAGATTTTCTTTTGGATGGCAATATTTCGAAGCGTCAAAACGGCATGAGAGGTAGCAGGAGTAGTGACCGGCAAACGGCTCGGCTCGGAGAGAAGGTCGTACAAGTGTCTGTGTGAGGGCGAGTGCCTGCGAGAAATGAAGATTAGCTTGCCATGATAAAGAGAGGCTTATTTTCAAAGCTGGAGAATTGCGGGCGCAGACGTTCGGTGTTGTAGTGCTCCTTGATGTCGACTACTTTTTTGGTGGAGGTAATGGTTTCAATGGGGATGTTGCCGTAGCTACCGTTGTGGAGTACGACGAGGCGGCCATGGATGCCCTTCAAGAGCAATTCCAGGGCGATATTGCCGTAAGCCATGGGAACGATTGAGTCGACGACATCGGGGTCGCCGCAGCGGGCAAGATAACCGAGTTTCTGGTTTACCACTTCAATGGTTTTTCCTTTGTTGAACTTGGCCGATAGCTCTTTGACTTTGTCAGAGACGAGATCGCCGATTCCGCCTAGTTTTTTGTGGCCATAGGCATCGGCGGTATCATTTTCAAAAACCATTTCCCCACCTTCAAACATCGCGCCTTCGGAAACCAGAACGGTCGAGTAGCGACTGGGGTTTTTGTTGCGGTCATGCACGAGGAGCTCAGTGAGGCGCTCGATATCGAATTTGTATTCGGGGATAACGCAACGGTTCGCGGCGCCGGCCATGGTGGGGAGCATCGCAGTGTAACCGGCATAACGGCCAAAGACCTCGATGACCATAAAGCGTTCATGAGAGCCGGCCGAAGTGCGAAGGCCATTGACGAGCTGCAGGGTTCTTGTGACACAAGTGCTGAAGCCGATGCAGTAGTCCGTGCCGGGAACATCATTGTCCATGGTCTTCGGTATGGCTATTACCCTGAAACCTTCTTTGTGAAGGCGAACGCCGTAGCTGAGAGTGTCATCGCCGCCGATGGGGATAAGAGTGTCGATTCCGAGCCAAGCCAGATTCTTGAGGACCTCGGGGGTGAGATCGTTTTTCTCGAGCTTGAAGGAGTCTTTCAGATGGACAGGTACACTGGATTTACCGACACGGCCTGGATTGGTTCGCGAAGAGTGGAGAAACGTGCCGCCAGTGCGTGCGGCGCGTTCAACGACTTCTTGCGTGAGGACCAGGAAATTGTCGGAATTGTCGTAATCCTTTTCGCGGACCATGTCGACGAGGCCGGCCCAACCGTGGCGGAATCCAATCACTTGGTAACCCTCATGGAGTGCGCGGATGGTGACGCCGCGGATTGCGGGGTTCAAGCCAGGAACGTCGCCGCCGCCGGTGAGGATGCCAATTACGCCTTTTTTAGTGTTGATGTGGGCCATGATGCCAAAGCCTTTCCGAGGAGTAGTGAACCAACAATTATCCACACACGGCGGCCAGATAGAAAGCGGTGATAGCGGGGGAAATATCTAGAGACCCGTAACAAAGAGTTAGGTTCGCTGTGGTCAGGGTTGAATTTGGGTGCCGAGGACGCCGAGAAATTTGGCGAGCCAGGAATGGAGTGCGGGCCAGGCGGGGCCGGTGACAAGATTGCCGTCAACGAGGGCATCCGTCATGGGCAGGTTAACGTAAGTGCCGCCAGCGATAGTCACGTCAGGGCCGGTGGCAGGATAGGCGCTGCACTTTTTGCCTTTGAGGACGCCAGCGGCAGCGAGAATTTGCGGCGCGTGGCAGATGGCCGCGAGTGGTTTGTTAGCTTTCGAGAAATGATGGACGATTTCGATGACGCGAGGATTGAGGCGAAGGTATTCCGGGGAGCGGCCGCCGGGGAGCATGAGCGCGTCATACTCTTCGGGCTTGATCTGGTCGAAGGTGGCGTTGAGTTCGAAATTGTGGCCGCGCTTTTCGGTGTACGTTTGATCGCCTTCGAAATCGTGGATGCAGGTGGGCACGAATTCGCCGGATTTTTTGCCAGGACAAACTGCATGAACCGTGTGCCCGACCATTGAGAGTGCCTGGAAGGGAACCATCACTTCGTAGTCTTCGACGTAATCCCCGATGAGCATGAGAATGGATTTCTTGGACATGTGGCCTCCGTGGGAATTGTAGCCGAGGAAGGGTTCAGGCCAAAGCGGGACAAAAAGATCGAGGGGCGTAGCGGTGAAGTGGCGGCATTGAAGTTCCATAGGCCTGATTCAAAAGGAGCACTGCGATAAGAAAAAGAAAGTGTCTCAAATCGAGACGGCAAAGTTTAAATCGATTGAATATGAGATAGAACGATGAACGCTGGAGGCTTGTATCGCGAACCCCTGCAGCGAAGCCACCACATAAGTCTAGGAATCCAAGGAACCTACAAGAAAATCGCAAGAACCATAATTTTCTTGAAATTCTGGTGCGAAAAATGCAGATGCAAGAGCGGGGTTAACTTCGCCGGACACTCCGGCTTCAAGGACATGATCGTGAAAGAGTTCAAGCAAGTAATCGTAGTGTGGCTGCTCGCAGCGCTTGGTGCGGGAAGCGTTGGGGCATTCGCTCTTCTTGGCCAGGTGGCAGAGATCCCGGAGTCAAGACGCAAGGTCAGGGTGTTAGCAAAACCTCAGTATCCTGATCTAGCTAGGAAGCTGAACCTTTCGGGTGTGGTCAAGATCGAGGTCACCATAGGATCTGACGGCAAGGTAAAGAGAACGCACATCATAGGCGGCAATCCAGTCCTCGCAACAGAGGCGGGCAGAGCGGCGATGCAAAGCGAATTCGAACCGGGCCCGAAAGAAACCACAGAGATCATTGAGTTCAAGTTCAGCCCGCAGTAAGAGGGGCCATCGACTTGGTACCTTCCAGTAGTCTTTATCTCAGCAGGAGTATGTTTAAGGGGAAGTTCAACAAGGAAGTAAACGACTTTAGCAAACGGGCCAATTTAAGAGCTACAACATTTTCGTGGAAAAACGGGCGGCTGTCCTGGCGAAGGACGGCCGCCCGTTTACTTTGTCAATTGACGCTATTGTGCGTGAACCGGGGAAGCCACGACAGGCACCGCCGAATCCTGAATGGTAAGCATGTCGGTGCGCACTTTCTCCCATTCGAGCAAATTCAAGCCGTAGGAAGTGAAGAGCTTGCGAATATGCGCGGAGTCCCAGTTGAGGACCTTTTCGAGCACAGGAACGAGAACGCTCATGGCGTTGTCGCTGAGTACGGTGCGTTTCGCCACGCGAGAGATGAATTTGGCCTCGGAGACGGCGATAGTGAGGCCGTCGTGCTGGTTGACATGCATCATCACTGGCAAGTCGGAGCTGCCGTCGCCCATGTAGATGATGTGATCGTGGCTGATGCTGAGTTCGGCGCGGCGCTCTTCGAGTATGGTGATCTTGCCCCATCCGGCGGAGGCGCGAATGATGGATTCGACTTCGCCAGAAGATTCGTTATAGCGAAAGCGGGTGCCGAAAATATTTTCCGGCAGCACGATGCCTTCAAGAGCAGACTGGATAATTTCCTGAGGAGCCGCGGAAATAACGTTGAAATGAAATTTGTAGCCTTCCGCGAGATTGTCCAGTGCGCGCGCGAAAAGAGCGACGTTGTGCTTCAGGCGGATGCGCTTGCCGGTTTCGACGAGATGTTCGCGGCGAACGCGGCGAAATTCCGGGTCGTGGAGAATCAAGTAGCTAAGTTCGGCGCCCTGTTGGACGAGGTTCATCTCCGCAAGGCCCTTGACCTTGTCATGGAACCCGCTAAAGCCTATGAGTTCGGAGAGCACGACACCCGAGTCGTTAAAGCTAAGAGTCTGGTCAAAATCGCTTGCCAGAAGATACTGCTTAAGCATGTTCTAGTACTCCTTCTTGCTTTCTTGTGCGCTCGCCTTCAGCGAGCTGGGCCCGCCCTGGGTGCGGAGCCAGTACCCCCACACTTCAACGATAGCGCCGTTCGCTCGAAGGCTCCCCACGAATTATTTTGATGGGTGCTATGCGTCAAAAGCGTGAATGACACATTATACCTCAATTAGATGTGCTCTATCGTTAAAGGATACAAAGGAAAGGAGATGGGTACCATTTTGTGTCTCAAGAACAAGCAAAAGGCTTGTCTAGAAGAAGATACCGCTGGCGAAGAAAAAGTGAAAAAATGCTGCAATCCATCGAGTCGCCTTTTGTTAGAGTCCCAAAGCGTTCATCTTGGCTTCCTCATAAACCCCGTCCTCGCCGGGGTAGCGGAGGCGAGTCTTGAAGCGGCCAGTCTCTGCAGCCAGGGCCCAGATGAGGCTTTCCCCTGCGGGGAGGGTGTTAGGGAGGCTGTGGAAAACTTCATCCTGGTAGGCGATGGAGGCGTCGATCCATTGCCAGCCGGCGGTTTCGAAGGCAGCCATTACGTCGGAGAGGACGAGGGCATTGAGAGAGTTGTAGTGGATGAGGAGGGTGTGACGAATGTCGCGGCCAAGGACGTCGATGGCAAGCTGGCGATAGAAGGAGGCACGGTCGAGCAGATGGGCAATTAGGTAATCGCGATAGGGCTGGATGCTAGCCTTTGGTTGCTTCGCCAAGCGATCGGTCATGCGTTCGTTGACGTACCAATCGGAGGCATCAATGGTGACGTGGCCGACGCGATAACCGCTTTCCTTGAGAAGAGCGCGAAAGCGGTCGCGCTTGTCGGCGGTGTCGCCTTCCTTGAGGAACGGATAGCGAAATAAAGCCGCTTTATTTTGATAGGGAGCGATGATCTTTACATCCTTGAGGAAGTCGACGGCGAAATCGGCGTAGCTCGTGGGGCCGCCATAGTTCAGGTGGGAATAGGAATGATTGCAGAGCATGTGGCCGGCGCGATCCCAAGCGGAGAGGAGCTTGGAGCCGTCGGATTCGTCGACGCGCATGCCGCATACGAAGAGAGCAGCTTTGACGCTGCGGCTGTCGAGAGCCTTCAGGATGCGGGAATTGGCGTCCTGCCATTGGAGAGTCGTGTCCAGCGTCAGCCTAGGATCGTCCATCGTGATGGCGAGCTGTGGGCGCTGAGTGTTCAAGTGGCGCACTGGAGCGGGAGTCTGTTGCGGAGCCAAAGCGCGCAACGAGTTTGCGAGGATCGGGGCACAACAAACGGCGGAAACTGACTTAAAAGTGCTAGAAAGAAATTTGCGGCGATTCATGGCATACCCTCAGTAAAGAAAATTGAGCCAAGTCCGGGCTCGAGGCAAGACAAGTTCGAATGGCGACACCGTACTTGAAGAAGGAGATGTACTGGACTGCGCGGGCTGACGTTCCGCGGGTTCATCGGTGACGGAATAGAATGCGCCATTGCGGGAGTGAAGATAGAGGCGCTGCATCTCCGTGCGATTGAGAGGGCGGGCGCCGCGGCGGCCGAAAACTGCGAGCTGGTTGCCAGACTCGTCGACGGCGCGGTCACGATCGATTCCTTTGGAAATGGCTAGCGCGGGGCCGCGGGTGCGCGCGGTGGCGATGAGCTTTGGCGTAGGGCGCGGGCTGAAACCGGAGAAATGAGCAGGGTCGTCCCACGGCGAGACGATTTGCAAAATGCTCAGGCCGTTTCTTCCGTCGGCAACAAAAGCATAGACGCTGCCGGCGACCATGCCGATTTTTACGTCGTTGACGTCATTGAGCTGTCCTTTGGCGGTGAAGACCTGATCGAGCTTGGGGGCATCAGGTTTTTCCACGTCGATGATGGCGAGGCCTTGCTTTCCTGCCGAGACGTAGGCGTAGGCACGTGCGACGTAAACATTGCGGGCGTTCAGGAGAGGGACTTGGGCATCGGCGATGGGCTTGGGTCGTGCGAGGTCAGTGACGTCGAGGACTTTGAGGCCGTCGCGATCGGCGAGGAATGCGTAGCGGAACTGGACGGCGATGGCGCGAGGATTGTTGAGGGCGGGAGCGCCGATTATGGAACTCACGCGAGGTGCGAGAGGATTATCGAGGTCGACGACGACGAGAGACTTGTCCGTGAGGATGTAGGCGTATGTTCCGGCGATGGTTATGCGGTGGGCGCCTGTGAGGATGCCGTTGGGATTAAAGGCTAGGGAGCGCTTGAGAAAATTGTTGGCGGGATTGCCGTCCAGGAGCGTTCCGACACCGGGGCTGCTGGATTTTAGGTCTGGATTGCCGATGACGACGAGGCCTTCTTCCTTGTCGGCGACATAGAGAAAACCGTAGAGGAGATGAATGGGGTTCTCTTCGTTTTCTGGTATTTGGCGGCGAAGCGGATCGACGCCGAGAGTCGTTGGCGAGGCGACGGCTGCGGCGTCCTTTGTCAGCACGAAAAAGCGCTGGCCAATGGGCGACACGGGAGCTGAGGTGATGCGCTCGGAGAAATTCTTGTTGTCGATGTTTGCTAGGTCATAGATGCGGAGACCGCCGGGGCCGGTTGCGGCGTAGGCGTACTCGCCGCGAGCTTGTACATCCAAGACATTTCCTTCGTGCCGATAGCTCGTGGAAAGCTGGCGGTGATGGTCCACGAATTTCTTGTAGTCGTCTGGATAGGCAATGCGCTGGAGGTCGCTGCCGAAGATGGCTTCGGGTTCGTCGTGCTCGGCGACGGCGATGGCCTCGAGGCCTCTGTTGCCCGTCGCGACGTAAATGTAGCGTCCCATGAAATTCATGAAGTTTGTGCCTTGTAGCAGAAGCTGGGCCATCCAGGCGTTGTTGTCGTTAGCGTCGGAGACGTGGCAATCGCTGCACTGCTTCGTTTCTGTGGCGCGAACAGTGTGCGGGACAAAGGTGCTAAAGGCCTGCCCGGAGAAACCGGGAGCGGAGACAGTTTGCTGAGTGTAATAGAGCCAGTCACGGTTCGCATTTTGCGAACTGACGAGGATGGCGCAGGACGAACGAGCGGGAGCGATGCGGTGGCCGGTGACAGTACCATCGACGCCGAGCATGTAGATGTCGTCGCGGAGAACCTGAAAATTGTAGCTGGTGTAGTTGCGCGTGGTGAGGCCTTCGTTGTGAAGCATGGGCTTGCGGGCGTTGGCAGTCATTTGCAAATGACAGCCGAAGCAGGTGGGCGTCCAGGAGGTGTGGCAGGAATAGCAGGTCATGGAGGAATTGGCGTGGGCGAGACGATCGTCATTCTGCGGCATTTGCGAGGCGACGCTGCCGTCCCTGGTCATTAACTTGGCGCGGAAGGATTTCATGCTGAAGTGCGGGTTGCCAGGAGCTACGGAGTCTGCGGTCTGTACAATCTCCCATTCTTTGTTTTCTTGTGACATGGAGCGTTGGATCAGCGCGCCATCACCGCGCCACTCGAATCGGCGCAGGCCCCATGGAGTGCGCAGCGTGTCGAGGTGACGTCCGCCTTGGGCAGCGGCAGGACCGGAAGTAATCAGCGTGGCTTTGTTGCGAATCGTTCCGTGGCAATCGATGCAGTCGATTTCCACTGCGGCGCGAGGCTCGCCGTAAATTTTCCCGTTACCGTGATTGTCCTGCGCAAAATGGCAGTCGTTGCACTGCATTCCTTTTTCGAGATGAATGTCCGCAAGATGCACAGCTTTGCCAAAGCGGTCCGGATCATCGAAGGCGATCTGCCTGCCATCTTTGTCGAGCCAGTTGCCCTTGCGGTCGTGATTGAAGACGGAACGGAAGACCCAGCCGTGGCCGTGAAAATCAGCGAATTGCGTGGTCTTTAATTTTGCGTTGAATTCGGGGCTGCCGAGATTGTCGAGGAATTTTTCGTCGCTCCAGAGGCCGCGCGCCGCGGCGGCTTCAGGGTTGCGCAAAAAGGAATGGTAGCGCTGTTCGTCCGTCGGGTTGCGTTGCTGGGGCGGATACATCTTGTCGCCGTCAATTTCGTTGTCCCACCAGGTGAGTCCGAAATAGGTAGTGAGCATGTTCGTGCCGGGATGAATGTGGCAGACCATGCATTGGCTCGAGGGGATGGAGCGGGTGAAGGCATGCTTGATCGGGTGGCCTGGCTCATTCTTGGGAGTAGTTGGGTCGGAAGAGGCGCTGAAACCGGAGTGGCCGAATTGCGCGTAAGAGCCTGAGTGCTGAGGATCGCGATCGTTAGCGTAGATGACGTGGCACGCGGTGCAGCCGCTGGCACGATAGTCGCCAGGATGATCGTTGGTGCCGGGGAGCGACATGACGGGATCGACGAGACGAGTTTTCTGCAACCCGAGGAAGACGGGATCGGTGCGAAGCTCCGTGCCAAGGCCGCGGTCGCTTAGTTTGTCATCGGGCTTGCCGGGATCTTCTTCTCGATTGGGATTGCCTAGCTCGGACTTTTTTTCGCCGCCGCGTTCAAATACGCGAAGGACGTTTCCTGGCTGAGAAATTTCCCATCGGAACAGCGGATCAAGTTCGGGGAGGACGCTTTTGGTGCGAGTTTCCTCGGGCGTGGGTGACGGAAATGTTTTGATGGATTGCGGTTTGCCGTTGCGGTCGTAACTCTCGCCGAATTGGGTATTTTTTGTGGGATAACTGCCGTTGTTGTAGAGTGCCGCGCCCCAAAGGAAGCCAGTGTGAGTCATCATGCTGGTCGCAGAAGCGCGGACTTCCTTTGCATGGCAGCCGGAAGCTCCGCAGGTTTCCGGCGCCACGCGCAGGTCGCCGGGATTCACAAACTTGATGAACTCAGGAGACTCTTCGAGCCATTTCGTGTAGGTGCGCTCTGGCAAGGCGGAGCGGTCTTTGAAACTGGGATCGCGCGGCTGGACGTGAGCTTTTTCTTTGGCGGCTTTGTACTCGGCGGAGTTTGGCGCCATGCCAGTAGTAACGGAGATGGAAGAGTTGCCGCCGTGGCAGTCGGTGCAACCGAGAAAAACGGTTTTCGTTGGGTGCATTGTCGGTTCATCCGTGGAACTGTGGCAGGAGATGCAGCCTGATGATTTGCGATCGGCCTCATCCCGGGATTGGCCGCGAACGGATTGAGCCTCTTGCTTTGCGTGAACGGGGAACGCCCAGTCAGCACTGAGAGCGAGAAAGAAAGATAACGCGGAGACGCAGAGCGCGCAGAGGATTCGCAGAGAGAGGCGTTCGAATGTGCGCGGCAAGGTCATTAGATGCGTTCCTCAGAAAGTAAACTTCACGGAGCCGAAAAGCGAGAAGAGTGTACGGCTCGTGTAAATGTCTTTGAACCCCGCACCCGGCTGCAAGGCTGAAGCGCCGCCCGTAAGAACAATGTTTTCGGTGAGCGGAGGGCGATACGTCACGCCGATGCCGAAGTCTTCGCCAATACTGTGGCGGGTCGGAGACTCGAACAATAGATATTCAAGCGCCTCGGTACGTTCAAAGCGAAGGTAGTTGAAATTCGCAAAACCTTTGAGCTTGGGAGTGATATCAAAATCCGCGCCGGCGTTCGCAAGGAAGATACCGGGATTGACAAAATTGGCTTGGCCTTCTTCCTTGGTAGAACGAAGAGACGGAATCAGACTTCCGTCAGTCGTGAGCGAGACGCCGGAGCCCAGCAGGCGAATCCCTTCGCGATTCCAGAAGCTGAAAATGCCTCCGGCGAAATTCGGGAGATCGACAATCGAATCGAACCCGCGTGCGCGGCCGTCGCGCGGTTTGGCGTCGCCGGATGTGTAAAACGTGGAAACGCGGTAGCGAATCCAGTCGCGGTCGTAAGAGAGCTCGACAGCGGCCATCTGCGCGTTGACGGTGACGGGCCTTCCGGCGATGGGATTAAAGGTGTCTTCGCCGACAGCCTGATAAAAAGCGTGCGTGAGATTGATGCGGCGGATATGGCCGCTGCCGAGCCACCCGACATAGCCGACGCGAATGCCATGGGTGAGAGCCCCGCCTCCGACGTCTTGGTCGACGATGCTGCCGATGGGTGCGGGGCGCACTAGAAAGCCGTTGTCGTCGTAATGAATGCTCGGATCATCCTTGTTCCAGGCGGTGATAAATTCCGCGGTGTAACCAGGAAGGAAAAAATCCTGCAGATAAACGTTTCCCAGGACGACCTGCTGGTGGCGGCGCTCGAATGTGTTGAGGCCACTGTTGGTGTTTTTTTCCAGGAATTGAAAATAGGCGGCGTTGTACTCGATGCGGTCACTGTGCAAGTTGCCGAAGATGCGGAGGCCGGGTTGCTCGTCAACATAAAGAAATCCACGGAAATCCGCATTGAATTGCTGAATGCCGGCTCGGGCGGAGATGAAATCGTAGCTGTCACTTAGATCGTGGAGCTTGACTTCGACAAAGGCTTCCTGCAGGCCGACATGGTCGTCAAAACGGTTGGTGCCGTGGCGCACGTCGGGACTGACGATGCCGAACTCGCGAACGTCGAGGTCGTTGAGACTGAACTCAGGCGTGATGCGGATGCGCCAATCGACCGGTTTGAAGGACGCGTCGCCGTGAACTAAATCGACGCTGAAGCGCAAGGTTTGATCCACAAACATTTGCTCGCCGCGGCCAAAAAAACCGGAGCTGCCGGGCTGGGCGGCGCTGACGCCGCTGGGCGATGGGACGCGGCGGCCATCGAAGAAGGTCTCCGATGAAGCGGTGATGTTCAAGAAAATCTGCTGGCCCAGCCGTTCTGGCCAGATCGGCTCATCGCCTTTAAAGCGATTGCGATTGAACGGGTCGTACCAATGCGACTTGGTGTAGAGATATTCGCCCTTCTGCGGATAGCGGCGGTAATCCGGCTGATTGAGGGCCCAGCGGTTGGGCACCACATTGAACACATCGGCAACCGGAGGCAGGTATTCCGGCGCAAGTTCCGTGATGTACATGGGATCGGAATCGAGACGATGACGAAGTTCACGATAACTGCCGGGCGCTGGCAATGCACCCGGACCGAGGGCGGGACCCAGATCAGAAAGGCGAGGAAGACGCGAGCGAAATTCGGGGCTGCTGGTGCTGACAAGGGAAATTTCGAGCGTTGTGACCGCATTTGCATTGAGCCCAAGATCTGGAATTACGAAGGCTGCGAATCCCTCGGCTTCGACACGAACTTCGTAGTGGCCGGGCGGGAGCAAAAGGATGCGGAAAACACCTTCGACGCTGGAACCCGCGCGCACAATCTGTCCGGTCTGCAAGTGGCGAAGAGTTAGTTGAGCCGAGGCTACGGGCCGGGATTCGTTCGGGGAGATGGCTTCGCGCAGGACGCCATCAAGAGCGGCAGTCGTCAAGGCCTGCTGCCGGGGAATACGCTGCGCCGGGGCCGTCTGCCTGGACTGTTGCAGTGTGGCCTGTCCTCCGGTGGCGGATTGCTGCCAGCCGGATGCACTCCCTCCACTTGAAAACGCGAGCAGAACCCCCAGCGCGGCGCTAGCCGAGCGACAGACGCGTCGAGAGCTTCTCGAACTGACGGAGAGCATGCCTGCGGCCTGGAAGAATTTGCGCAAGTAAAAGGGATCGCATTCTAGCTAACAATATCGCGCAGCGACAGGCAACCCATTTCCGCGATGCATGAATACAGTCGATAACACCACGAACAGGGTGAACACGTTCACCGATAGGAATCGCGCGTGCCGCGAACGATTGAGAGGCGCGAAGAGGCGTGTTACTAAGGAAGATAGGCTTCATGCTAACGGAACACTCTATTCGTAAGCCGGTCGCGGCGCGTCAAGCCCTGGATCGGCGTAAGCGGACGCTGGTGCTGGGCATCTTTCTGGCGTTAGGGATTGCCGGTGTTCTGGCACTGCTGCTTGTAAGTTGCGGAGGCGGGGGCAGTGCGCCCGTATCGGCGCCTGTCATTCCTGCCGTACAGCCGCTGCAAATCGCCGATGTGCAAAAGATCGTTCAAGCGGCGGTGAACTCCGTGAATGCCGAAATGGTCGTGGCGGTAGTGGACCGTGCGGGATTCGTGCTGGGAGTATTTCGCACGCAAAATGCGCCAACCATGACGCTTGGGAATCTTGGCCAAATGCTGGACGCGAATGACGTGGCTGTGGCCCTGGCGCGTACGGGAGCGTTCTTCAGCAATGACCAAGCACCGCTCTCCTCGCGCACGGTGCGGTTCATCAGCGGAATTCATTTTCCTCCCGGCGTGGTGAATCAACCGCCCGCCGCACTCTATGGGATCGAGAATACGAATCGCGGATGCACGCTGGTGAACAGCGCTGGGTTCCAAAGTCAGATCCCTCCATCGCTCGCGCTTGGTGGAGGATTTGGCCCTGGAATTCTCACGGGCAAGACCGATGCGATGGACTCAAGTCCACTGACAGTAAATCCCGGCGGCGTGCCGATTTTTTATCAGAATGTGGTCGTAGGCGGAGTGGGAGTGGTTACGTCTTCGAGCGATCTCAACGTGGCGGAATATGCGGCGTTCGCCGGATCGACAACCCCGCGGGCGGGACCGTCAGACTCTTTTGGGCCAACACCAGCACCTCCGGGAGCAGTTTCCATTGGCGGAGTCACGCTCCCCTTCGTCACGCAGACATCGGTGCCGACGAGCATCTCGGTGGGACCAGTCGCAGGCACTGGATCATATCTGGTGGCGCCCGCCAATAGCGCGGGTCAACCTCCAGAAGGCGATTTGATTCCGCCGACGGCGGGGCTTCTTGGAGGATTGAGCGCCACAGAGGTTCAAACCATTTTGGACAACGCGGAAGAAACGGCAAACGTGACGCGTGCGGCAATTCGATTGCCGATCGGCGCACGAGCTCGGATGGTGATTGCGGTTGCCGATTTGGATGGAACAATCATTGGGTTGCGGCGGATGCAAGACTCAACCGTTTTCAGCATTGACGTGGCGGCAAGCAAGGCGCGCAACATGGTCTACTTCAACAGCTCTGCGCGGACAACCGCGGATTTGAACCAGGTGCCCATGGGCACAGCCGTTACGAACCGCACGATCAGCTTTGGCACGCAGCCTTTGTTCCCGCCGGGGATTGACGGCTCGACTACCGGACCTTTTTTCAATATTTATTTGCAGGATTTGGCAAACCCTTGCACACAAGGAATGCAGCCGGGGCCTCCCAATGTCAACAAGAGCGGCATCGTTTTCTTTCCCGGTAGCGCGGGCCTCTATCGCAACGGCATGCTGGTCGGTGGGTTGGGCGTCAGCGGGGACGGCGTGGATCAAGATGACTATGTGACGAGCGGGGGGACGAAAGGATTCGAAGCCCCGGCGAGTATCCGCGCGGATCAGATTTCGATCAACGGTGTGCGGCTACCTTACTTTAAATTTCCAAGGAATCCCACAGACTAACAAATCGCCTCAACGCTTCTGCTGGCTCGATTTTCCAAGAGCCATCCGCGCAAGGGCTCGCGTATAAGCCCGCACCACTTCGGGCGCCGTGCGGCTGTAAACAAATTGGCCTTCCCGGCGGCATTCAATCAGTCCCGCTTCATTCAGGATTTTCAGGTGATGCGAGACGGTGGCCGGGGTAACGCCTTGCAGCGACACGATCTCCCCGCAATTCATCAGTTTCTTACGGGAAATGGCTTCGAAAATCATGAGACGAGTCTCGTCGGCTAGAGCCTTTGAAATCTTTTCGATCTGGGAGCGTTCCATATCGTTCGTCTTAGTTTAGCGGAGATCCTAGCCGGACTGCCACAGAAGTATCAGCCGCCAGCACCACGCCTGAAATACGCTGCAACCAATCGTTTCGACGTTCATCTAAGTATCGAAACCTTGGGAAAGGAAAAGCAACCTGATCCCAGGCCGGAATTCATAAATGAATCGGCAGAAACGGAGAAGATCATGAAACGACTCGAGGGGAAAGTAGCGGTTGTGACCGGCGGTAACAGCGGCATCGGGCTGGCGTCGGCGAAGCGATTGCAGGAAGAAGGAGCTCACGTTGTCATCGCGGGCCGCAGCCAAAAAACGCTGGACGAGGCCGCCAAGGCCCTCGGCAATGGCGTGCTGGCTATCCGAGCAGACGTTTCCAAGCTGGAAGACATCGATAAAATCTACGCTGCAGTCGAGAAGAAATTCGGAAAGATCGATGTGCTCTTCGTGAACGCTGGCGTGGCGAAGTTCGCTCCATTTTCTGGGACCACCGAAGCCATTTACGACGATAACTTTTCGACCAACGTCAAGGGCGCGTACTTCACGATTCAAAAAGCTCTGCCGCACCTCAATGACGGCGCTTCGATCATTCTGAATACCAGCGTGGCGGGCATCAAGGGTGCAGAGGGTACCAGTGCCTATTCGGCAACCAAGGCCGCCTTGCGTTCCCTGGCGCGCACGAGCGCAGCTGAGTTGGTGGGCCGCGGCATTCGCGTGAACGCCGTTGCGCCCGGGCCGATTGAGACGCCGATATTCGGGCGGACTGGACTGCCGCAAGCAGCGGTCGATGAGTTCGCAAAGAATATTTCCGCAAGAGTGCCGATGAAGCGGTTTGGGCAGCCGGATGAAGTCGCCGGGGCTGTGGCCTTTCTTGCCTCTTCGGATTCGTCCTACATCACCGGCGAAGAACTGCACGTGGACGGCGGGATGGGGCAAATCTAAGCTGGATGGGGTTCGAGTCAATAGACGAGGGCGGCCGCCAGCCGCCCTTATTTGTTTAGGGACTAACGGCCGTTCGAAGGATCGGGCGCGTTGGCAGTGCTCACGTCGAGAAACCAAGCATGGGCAGTGTCGCCCGGGGCGTAGCAGTTGCCGTCCGCATTGTAGCCCGGCGCACAGTGTGCGGTGAATTCCATCTGGCGCGGAGATCGCACAAGCTGCCAAACCGTTGCATAGGGAATGCCGCCGACCGTCGGGGCCGGGGGATTTTGCGGAAATGTACAGCCAGGCGAGGGTGGACAAGCATCGTTGTAAATAAAATAAACGAAATCCCGTGAAGGCGCGTGTGCACTAATGTCGTCTGCGGTCGTGATTGCGACGCCTGGTTCTTCCTTGACGGGCATTCCGGAGCAATATGCGCCGGGACGATAGCCGACTTCTGCGAGTCCTTTCGCCCAAGCGCGCAAATAGGAATGAAATGCCGTGGGCAGGCGGCCGCCTTCTTCCATATCAAGAAAAATGATCGACTTCGCAGGAAAGCCATCCTTTCGTGCGGCGGCCGCAGCTTCGCCCGCATCGTGAGTTCCCTTCTCTACCGCTGCAGCTTCGTTGTTCAGTTCCCGGTTCTTAGGACCGCGGTAAAGCAGCAAGAAACCAAAACCTTGTGAGCGTAAGAGTTCGCGCTGGCCGATCCAGGAGTTAGTTTTCTCGCCGGGGGGCGGACTGAGCCAGTAGCCGCTGAAGGCGAACGTTTTTCGCAAAATCGGAAGTGCATCCTTGCCTGGGAAAATATTGCGATCGAAGCCGAGATAGGTTGCCGGTGCTTCCCTCCCCTTCGAATTCGGCCGCGGGTTGGCCTGGCACGAAAACAAAATGATCGTGAGGGCGATTGTAGAAATAGACAGGAGCGACAAACCGGGATTCATTTTGCTCACAGCGTAGAGAATGCCAGAAGTTGGGTGCAGCAGCTAGCCTTCGCGCAGCTTATGCCCGGCGAGATTACCGAGGCCGTCATAGGCCGCGTACTTATACATTTCGCTCAGCGTGGGATAGTTGAACACTTGCTGGATGAACTCGTCGAGGGAGTGGCCACTATCCAGGATCATCAGGCCAATGTGGATGAGTTCCGTGGCGCTTTCGCCGATCACGCTCACGCCAAGCAGTTTGCGGTCTGCGCGCGCGAAAATGAGCTTAAGCATTCCGGCCGTGTCTCCGATGATGTGGCCGCGTGCGTTGTTCTCATAGTGGGCGCGACCCACGCAATAGTCGATCTTCTTCTCCTTGCAGGACTCTTCCGTTTCACCCGCCGCGGAGATTTCTGGAATCGTGTAAATACCCATCGGAAGCATGGACGCGACGCGTTGCTTGTATTGGAAGCCAAAGGCGTGGCAAACGGCTACGCGTCCCTGCTCCATGGAAGTGGAGGCCAGCGCTGGAAATCCTATTACATCGCCCGCGGCATAAATATTCGGAACGGACGTTCGATAATTCTCGTCCACGGAAATGTGGCCGCGGTCGTTGATGGCAAGGCCCGCCTTTTCCAGGGCGAGTCCGTCAATAGCAGCGCGGCGGCCTGCCGCAAACAATGCGGCATCGGTCTCGAGCGTTTTGCCGCTCTTCATCGAGAGGCGCACGCCAGCCGCCGAGTTCTCTACTTTTATAGGGCGTTCATTGAACAGGAAGCGCGTGCCAAGAGCCGTAAGGCGGCCGCGAAGGCGATCGGAGATTTCTTCGTCGAGAAACGGAAGGAGGCGGTCGCGCCCATCGACGAGCGTGACGGCAACTCCCAGCGCAATGAATATCGAAGCGTATTCGCATCCGATAACGCCGCCGCCAATAACCGCGAGGCTCTTCGGAATGCGGTCCATCTGCAAAAACGTATCTGAATCAAAGGTGTGAACATCGTCGAAGGCGATCTCAGGGGGGCGATGTGGCTTTGATCCGGTAGCGATGAGAATGATCTCGCCGCGCAGATGACGTGTGCCGTTTGCGCCAGCGACCGCAAGGGTTCGCGCATCTTCGAACGCCGCCTGGCCGCGAACAAGCTCGATGTGGTGCAGTTCAAGATTCTTGAGAATGCGGCGGCGCTCCATTTCGACGACGGCGCGTTCGTGGTGCATGAAATCCTGCACCGTGAGATTTTCTTTGAGCGAATAATCGATGCCATAGAGTCCGCGCTGCTTAAGTCCAGAAAAATAGAGCGCGGATTCGCGCAGGGTTTTGCTCGGGACAGTGCCCGTATTGATGCAGCTTCCGCCGACGTCCGGTGCGCGCTCAATGACAGCGACGCGCTTGCCAAAATAGGCGGCTTGCGCGCCGGCTTTTTCTCCAGCCGGGCCGCAGCCGATCACGATCAGATCGAAGCTTTCGCTTGTTGCCACACAAACCTCCTGCAGCACGCTGCCGGAGCTCTCAACATGTAGAGCCAGCCAAAATGTGCCAGTCGGATCAAAACCAGTTGGATCACAGAGAGTGTAGAAGAAGTGCCTCACAGGGAAGGCAAATTCCTGCTGAGACTGTGCTGAAACGTGTCTAGCCGCCAACATCTGCCAGGGGGCACAGCACATTAAGGTGCCATTCGTTCAATGTTCAAAATGCAAGAATACCGATACTATGTTGGAGCTTGACAGCAGGGTCGAGAGGACGCAGTCAGAAGGTTCGCATGGCCATCGACGAAATACCCATCATCTACCGCCTCCGTTTTGACAAAGACCACGCCAATGTGAAGGTAACTTACGACCTCACCGTTCCGGCCGGGGGTCCCGCGCTGATCGCAGACTTTCAAGCCACCGTTGAGGGAACGGATCTGATCAGCGGCTTCCTTCCGGGCCAGACTGCCTTCAAGGGCGCTAAGTTTCACATGCTGGCCGATCCAAATAAAAGCGCTACTGTTTCCTTCTCCATTTCTTCAAACCAGGGCTGGACCGCCAGCGGCGAGGACGTACTGCGCGGCGATAAGGTTTTTGATGATGTTGAGTTCTCAAATTAGCAGAGCGGACGATCCAGGCGACTTCCAGGGTGGTTGAGGCTTAGCTGGCGAAGCTCAATTCCAGTCGGATTGTCCCTCCATGATTGTGATGTATCGATCGATGGGGAGACTCGTGAGCCTTTGCACGAATCCGCTTGGTTGAGGCCATTTGATTTCGAGCCAGTCTACTTTCTCATGCTTGCCGAGACCGAGAACGATGCGCGGGTCGTGAGAAGAGAGATAGCTGCCGCCTCCCACCTTGAATCGCGTCTGCTTCAAGTCACCCGCTTGATACGAAATGTGCGCACCGATAGCATCTCGGTTGCATTTCTTCCCGATGAGATGGAGACCAAGCCAGTGGTTCTGGCGTCCGGCATTGTTGCGGAGCAGAACGGGCGAACCGTCGTTGACCGAGATTAAGACATCGACTGCGCCATCATTATCAAAATCTCCGACAGCAAGACCACGTGCGGATAGCTGGCGGGAAAAAAGCGAGCCGCTTTCGCCGCTGATATTCTTCAGCTCGGAGCCTGTGTTTTGAAAAAGAAGTAGGGGCTCGCTATACGTCACGCCGGGACTGATCTTATCGATCAAATCGTCCGGGTGACCGTTGGCGACGAAGAGGTCCAGCAGGCCATCGTTGTCGAAATCGAAGAACTTAGCGCCCCATCCGCTCATCATTTGCGTCGCGCGGGCGATGCCCGAAGGCCCGGCGATGTCGTCGAAGGATTCATCGCGCTTGTTTTGGTATAACCCATAGAATTCGTGGTCCAAGTTGGTGACAAACAGATCCATCCAGCCGTCCTGATTGAAATCTGCGGAATCCACTCCCATCCCTGAGCGCCCCTTTCCGCCGGGTCCGTAGGCAACCCCGGCGGTGAAGCCGATTTCTTCGAACTTTTTGCCTTTGCGATTGGCGAAAAGGAAATTGGCGGTGGTGTCGTTGGCGACGAAGAGGTCGAGATAGCCGTCGTTGTTGATGTCGGTGGCGACGACGCCCCAGGATTTGCCTGGGTTATCAGTGATTCCCATTTTCTGGCTGACGTCGGTGAAGGTGCCATCACCATTGTTATGGAAAAGCCAGCTGGGCATGGGGTTGAAGATGCGCGGATAGCAGTACTCGTTGATGCCGGAAAGAGCCGGAATGTTGGGGGCATTACATACGTGATGTGTGAGCTTTGTGAAGTCTACGAAGCGGCAGACGAAGAGGTCGAGGCGGCCGTCATTGTCGTAGTCGAACCAGACCGCGCTGGAGGCCCAACCGGGAGCCGCCACGCCAGCTTTTTCCGTGACATCCGTGAAGGTGCCATTGCCGTTATTGTGATAGAGGATGCTGCGGCCGTACTGCGTGACGTAGAGATCGGGGAACCCGTCACCGTTGTAGTCGCCGACCGCAACACCCATGCCATAGCCGCCGCCAGGGACACACGCCTTCTCGGTGACGTCGGTGAAGGTTCCGTCGCGATTGTTGCGGAAGAGCGCGTTGCGGAGCGTCGCGGGTGGAGTCCAAAAATCGCAGGGGCCGCTGTTGACGAGGTAGATGTCCATCCAGCCATCGTTGTCGAAATCGAGGAAAGCACAGCCGGCACCCGTGGATTCGGGAAGATATTTTTGCGACGACTTTCCGCTGGTATGGACGAACTTGATACCAGACGCAGGCGGAAGAACTTCCGAAAAAGGGAAATTGGGCCTGGCCGTGCCAATCGCGCCAAGGAACGATGGAAAATTCGCCGCTGCTGCCGAGCCTGCCAGGAAATGGAGAAAATCACGCCGTAGATAGAGACCGAAACTCATGGAATTATTCTGGAAACATGAAGTTCGGAGTGGCGATGAGTTTCAACCCATCCATGAACCTTGCCTGAAAAATGGGAGTTGCGGTTTTCACTGCGGCGGCTTTTGATTCTCGAGGCCTTCGGCTACTCGGCGTTTGAGCTGCTCGAGAGATCTGGCGGTTTCGCGCTGCAAGGCGGCTTCGCGGTTGGCGTCTTCCTTCCGTCCCACACCGTTGTAGGCGAGAGCTAGCTGAAAGTGTCCCGTGGGACTGTCGGGCGCCAGCTTTTCATAGGTTTCGAGAGGCGGGATGGCGTTGCCGAATTGCTTGTTCGCCACTTCCGCGGAACCTAGACCAAGATACGCCTCCGCAAAACCAGCGTCTATTTTTGTCGCGCGAGTGAAGTGTGAGATGGCAGAGGATAAATCGCCGTCCCGATTTGCGAGGTCGCCCAAAACATATTCCGCGGTGGCATTGTTCGGATCGATCTCAAGTTCATCCTCGAAGGATTTCCTGGCTCTTGCTACGACTTCGGGCGAAGGCTGTGGAGCCGAGAGCAGAGCCCGGCCCATTCTGCTGTGGATGCCCGGGAGCATGGGATTGATGTCGATAATCTTCTGATATTCGGCGGCGGCCTCTTGCCATCTGCCTTGAGTTTCGAGAGCTTCGGCGTTTAGCTCGTGAACCTGATAAGAAAAAGGGGCTTCGCGAACGAGGTCCTGGGAAGCGCGGAGAGAGAGATCAGAAAAGGCGTGTGCGGTGGCGTAAAGAACTTCAGGATCGCGGGGGAATTCACGATCAAGGAATGCTAGAAAATCCAATGACTCGTGTGGCTGGTTGTGGGTCATTGAACAATTCAAGCCAAGGAGGCCTATGCGCTTTTTAAGGTCGCGATCCGTGGCCTGATGCATGACTTTCTTGAGAAGCGGGATCGCTTCGGAGCATTTACCTGCTTGCGCAAGAGTAACGGCGTGTTGCGTGGTGGATTGCGACTGCGCTGGCGGAGCGGGGTTCTTCGAGGGAACTTGAGCAGCGGCACTGAACCCGAGGAGGGACGAGCCCAAAGCGCCGAAGCACATCTGAAATATTCGAGTCATGGAGAAATTGTACATCCAACCAGCACCGAGAAAACTGTTAGGAAGAGAAATGGCAGGCGCTGAAACGCCTGCCATTTCCCTGGGGTGTTGAGGTGGAAAGTTAGAATATGAACTTCAGGGCAAGCTGAATGTTGCGAGCACCCTGAGAGCCGGTAATATTACCGAAGTTGCCGTTGCTGGTGCCGACGCTGGGATGGGCCGGATCGGGGCCTATCACCGGGGTCCCCGGATCGAACGATCCACCTGCCGGGCCGCCCGAGAAGGTCAAGAGATGACTATTGAAAGCGTTTATGGCTTCCAATCGAAACTCTAAGCGCTTCCTCTCGGTGATGGGGAACTCTTTGTGAAGGCTGAAATCCAGCTCGGCGAGGCCGGGACCGCGGCCATTACCCACAGAGCAAGTTCCGAAGGTATTCGGCGCAGCGTGCGAAACTACGCTGGTATCAAACCATTGTATATACGCTGGTGTCTGAGTGGCAGGGTCAGCCGGCACAAATTTGTCCACTTTGCGAAGCGGCCCGCTGCAGCTAGGCCGCTCGCTTAAGAAGTAATTGCCGATTCCATTGGTTCCGGAAGCGTCGCCGTTGAATGCCCCCCATCCTCCGAATTCATTTAGGGTGAGAGCGTTGCCAGTGTGGAGGGTGATGATTCCTCCGACTTCCCAGTTGCCCACGATCTGGTTAAGAACTGGATTTAGGTCGCGGCCAAACCGCTTGCCTCGGCCAATAGGCAGCTGGTAGGTCACGTAGCTACTAAGGATGTGCTTCTGATCAAAGTAACAGGGGCCCCAATCAGAACGGGGGTCATAGATATTCTGCCAGCCAGGTTGACCGCCGGAGCTCATCGCCCGACTGCTTCCCCAACCCGTACCGAAGTAGCCGGGGGAATTGCTGAGGCACTTGGAATATGTGTAAGCGACCTGGCCTTGCAGGCCGTTGGCCATCCGTTTCTGCAGGACTGCTTGGAGCGCATCGTAGCGCTGGTTGGCATCGGACCGATTTGTCCCGGCGATGTTACCTGTCAAATAGAGCGATCCAGGAGTTCCGCCGCCGAGGAAGGGCCCTGGAACCGTTTTGACAATCAACTCTCCCGGTTTTGCAATCTTGCCCGCGGCGTCAAGTCCCTCGAGCTGTTTGATTTGCGCAAAGTTCAGCAAGTGCGTCCCATGTTGACCGACATAGCCGATCTGTGCGGTCAACGAGTTGCTGAGTTGATACTGCAGTGTGAGGTTCCACTGCTGCGCCAGTGCTGGCCGGAAATTCGGATCGGTCACCCTGAGTCTGTTGCCTGCATAGCATGCGAAATTGATGGCAGCGCAGGGCGGTATTGAGGGACCGAAGCCCGCGCCGATATTGACGGTTCCGGCCGGAGCGGCCTCTGTGGCACCGAAGAACGGTGGGTTTTGCGTGAGCGCCTCGTTGGCCCCGCTCCCTTCCATATACTCGGAGATGGCGTAACCAGCGCGAGCCACGAACTTGCCCCGCAATGCCGCAGGTGACCAAGCTAGTCCAATGCGAGGCAGCCAATCACCGCGGCCCAAGTAATTGTTGTACAGCGCTCGATTGTGGCCTCCCTGGCCGGGCAATTCGATTGCTCCGGTGTACAGGTCAAAGTTGACCATGCGGTCTTTAATTTCATAAAAGGGCGTGTGGTCCTCGAAGCGCCCTCCAAGGTTTAGTGTGAGGGTCGGCGTGATGCGCCAGTCGTCCTGGACATAGAAACTAAAAACATTGCCACGAAGACCGAAGAGTGTGTTGGTATTGCCATCGCGGAAGCCGCCACCCACGTTGCCGAGCCAGAAATCCGCAACTCCTGCTCCAGTCAAGCTGCTGATGCTGAGCGCTCCCAGTTCGCCATTGTTGCCGCCGTAGTCGTAATTCTGGCGTTCGCGCCAGTACTGGAAACCGGACTTGATGGTGTGGCGGCCGCGGCTGTAAACGACGTTATCTTCCACCTGCCCCTCGGTAGTGTGGAATATCTGCACGGCGCCGATGTTTCCAAGCGAGGCGCTGCTGCCTACGCCAGTGCCTCCGATTTGCAGATTCAGCAACCCAGGAGCTAAGTCGTTTGCTCCTGAAATGCCCAGAGCCGCGCCGAATTTACCAAGCACGTCAGTCGAGGTTCCTGTCTGAGTGAAGTGCACGGCGCTGAAGCCGACGCGCGCTTCGTTCAGCAGGTTTCTGCCGAAACTGTGGGTCCAGTTGAGAGCGGCGTTTCTGACCGGCTCCCCGATGTTGGCGCCACTGCCGGCCGCGGCGACGGGGAGGCCGGTAAAAGAAGGATTACGCAAGTTCATTTGGGACCAGCGGAAGAAGACGCGATCCTTGGCGGACATGACGTAGTCGATTTTCAGGTCGCCCTGATCGTTGTCGAGTCTGTTTCCGCTGTTGTAAAAATAATTGTTAGAAGTGACGCTGTCGATCTGCGGCAGAGGATAGTTCTTGGAATTGAACAACGTCTGAGCAACTGGGCTGATCGAATCAGGAGTGTTGGCAAAATTATTGAAGGGAATTTTGGCGTTTCCATGGAGCGGGTCCACGAGCTGAATCCCCGATGCACCTGCGCCGTTGATGCAATTGCCAGAAACGTCAAAAGACCCCCCAAAAGCAGTGCAGATCTGGCCAAAGTCTCCGGCGCGCTCTTTCGAGGTTAAGACTTGCGAGCCAGTCGCCCCAGCGTTTACCAGACGCTGCCCTTGATAATCGGCGAAGAAGAAAAGCTTGTCTTTCATGATCGGTCCACCGATGGTTCCGCCGAACACGTTGTAACGCATTTCGGGGATGCTGGTAGAGCCATCCGCGTTATGGCCTAAAAGTTTAGCGAAACTGGTAAGGCCTGATGTCCAGGTATTTGCCCATTGATTGCTGTTGAGGGCGTTATTGCGGAAAAACTCGAAAACGTCGCCGTGGAAGCTGTTCGTCCCCGACTTGATGGAGGCACTGATGACTCCTCCCTGGTAGTTGCCAAATTCGGCTGAAGCGTTCTGCGTGATCAGGTTGAATTCCTGGATGGCGTCCACGCTGGGAGTGTAGCCAATTTCGTTGTTCTTGCTCTCGCCGTTGAGGATCCCATCAAGTAGAAATTCATTGGCTTGCTCCCGGTTTCCGTTGATGTACGGTCGGCCCGCCCCGATCATGTTTTGCGGATACTGCAAAGAAGTTGGATCGACGTGGGTTGCGCCCGGAGATAGCAGCGTTAACTGAACGTAGTTACGCGCTGCCAGTGGTAGTGAAGTAGCTGTGTTGGCGTCAATGAGCGTGCTGACTTCAGTGCTCTGCGTCTGGAGAAGTGGGGCCGCGCCGGTGACCTCCACTGTGGCGGAAACCGCGCCGATGGTCATGGCCACGTCGATGCGCGCCGTCTGGTTGAGGACGAGGTTGAAAGGCGCGTGAAGCGCTGTCTGGAATCCTTTCGCTTCCACTTTGAGATCATAGTTTCCAACGGGAACACGAATGATATTGTAGATCCCGGCTTCGTTCGTCACAGAGGTCCAGGCGGTTCCACGATCGGCATCGTGGGCCGTCACGGTGGCGCCGACGATAGGCGCGCCGCTGGGATCGGTGATGGTTCCTGTAATTGTCGCGGTAACCTCCTGGGCCCACGCCATATTCGCGCCGCACAGAAGCGCGAGCAGCGTTACGCACAAAATTACCAACCCCACATACTGCAGCTTTTTCATGTTAATTCCTCCGAGGCGAGACTTCGGCCATCGCTCAGTCTCTCCTCCTCTTTCGAACTCTTCGCCACTGCAACCAGCACCCCTGAACCGCTATATGGCCGAATGGTGGATAGCTATATAGCACGATTTTGGACTTGTCAAGCGAAAAGTAATGCTTTATAAGGATTATGCGTGCAGGCATATATAGCGGCCTGAGGCAGTGATGTATAGCAGTCTAGGAGCGCGCTCTATATCGCTGAACATAGCGAGTGGCTGCCCGGCAGCCGCCTTGCTAGGCTACCTCGCGCGGATCTCTGCCCCTGAAGGAGTGACTTGCAAACGACAATGGGGGGAGGTCTTGAAGTGCGGAAACCCCACAAGGGACAAGAGTTCCCGTTTTTTCACGGTGCAGCAGCTGCGAGATTGCAACGTTTCGTTGTAGGCTATTCCTAAATTCCAGGAGCAAGAATGCCTCCTAAAACTAGAAGTAATGGGTTGCCTGCTTACCAGAGAATTCAAGGCAGCCTCCGGAAGCGGATCGAGGCCGGAGACTTGCGCACCGGGGACGCAGTACCTTCCGAACGCGACTTGGCCAAGATTCACCAAGTCAGTTTGATGACCGCGCGTCACGCTCTGGCCTCGCTCGAGCGGGAAGGCGTCGTGGAGCGTCGCCGGGGAATCGGCACGTTTGTCTCGGCCCCGAAGATTCATTTCAACAAACTGATGAGCTACACCGAGCAAATGGCCAGCCGCAGCTTGAAGGCAGCATCGAAGGTGCTCTTCGCAAGAATAATCGATGATGAGCAGGAAGCTAACGCCCGACTCTCCCTATCTCCCAAAAGCGGGGTCATTAAACTCGAGCGCCTGCGGCACGCCGCAGGCGAGCCCTTTGCGCTCGAGACCTGCTACCTTTCAGCAGCTCAGTTTCCTGGCTTGCTCTCGGCTCCGCTCCACAGGGAATCGCTGTTCGGCATACTCGAGAGCGATTACAAGATTGAAATCGGATACGCGGACGAAGAGGTGGACGCCACTGCAGCAGATCCCCGTACTGCGGATCTTCTGGATGTACCGAGGCGAGAGCCGCTTCTGCGAATCCGTCAGGTCATCTTTTCCACCAACGGAAAGGCAGTTTTGTACGTTTTGGGTTTCTACCGTTCGGACCGCCACAATCTGGTGATTCGGCGATTCCGGTAGGACGAAAGTTCAATAAGTGCGGGATGCATCCGGCATGTTAGGCTCTTTTCAGGGAGTTAAGTTGCAGTGAATTGTTGGCTCACGGCCACCGAGCTGGTTTGCTGATGAACTGGTGGCCGCCGAAAGGGCGGAATGATTTTCGCGGGAGACATTGGCGGCACTAAGTGCAATCTTGCTTTGTTCCAAGAGCACGGACCTTCTTTGCATCTTGTCGTGCAGCGCCGCTACGCTACGGTTGAATTTGCCAGTCTCGAAGATTTGATGGAACGGTTCTTTCGTGAATGTGCAGCGGAGAAGGATACGGCCCCCAAGGTCACTATTTCTGCCGCTGGATTCGGTGTTGCCGGCGCTATGGTGGAGGGCCGCTTAGTATCGAACAATATCCCCTGGGAACTTACGACTTCCACGTTGGCCGACAGGCTATCCCTTAATCACGAGCAATTGGTGTTGATCAATGATCTGGTAGCAACCGCTTATGGTTTGGTGCACCTCCCTCCTCAGGATTTTCTGGTCCTAAATCCGGGTGCTCCCCAATTCAATGGAAACCAGGCGTTGATCGCCGCAGGTACAGGGCTCGGCGAGGCCATGATCATCTGGGACGGCCAGAAGCACCGCGCTTCTCCCTCAGAAGGCGGCTCCGCCGATTTTGCCCCGCGGACCGACCGCGAAATTAAGCTTTTGCAATTTCTCAAGACCCGTCTACCACGAGTTTCCTGCGAAGAAATATTTTCCGGACGGGGTTTTCGGAAGCTGCATGAATTCATCGACCCGGCCGTTGTTCATCGTACGTTTCACGAACCGGAGGCCTCTTCTGCCAGTGAAATCACGCAGAACGCCTTGTCGGAAACTTGTCCAGTCTGTGTCGAAGTGCTCGATTGGTGGATCGACGCGTTTGGTGCGGAGGCCGGAAATCTGGCGCTGCGGGTCCTCGCGTATGGCGGCGTTTACTTTGCAGGCGGAATCGTTCTTAAAATACTTTCGAAATTACAGCAGAGCAGCTTCTGCCGGTCGTTCGCGGATAAAGGCCGGCTGAGCTCTGTGCTTTCGAACATCCCGATCTCTGTCGTCTTGAATGAAGACACCCCGCTGTTGGGAGCCGCCCATCAAGCGCTTGCCACGGTGCCCGCCTCGCGACATGAGCGGCACGAAATCTTGTTCGACCTACACCCGGAGCGCGAGGGTCTAACCCGCTAGCACGATCCGCATCAAGCTGATGAATATAAATGGTGCCCGGGGTGGGAGTCGAACCCACATGAGGAAAAATCCCCGGAGGATTTTAAGTCCTCAGCGTCTGCCATTCCGCCACCCGGGCCGGGCAGATACAAGAAAGTAGCATTTATGGGGGCTACGCTCAACGTTGCTAGCGTTGCGGATATGCCTCGCGGAAAACTTGGATGCGTTTCCTTCCAAGTCATCCTTCAGATGCTTCGTAACTTGGTTGACAAGCCGTGGGGGGCGCGGTAATTTTTCTTCCTCTCCTTGTGGGGCCGCCCACCACTGAGGAGGACCTAGCAAGCTCGCACAGGATCTCCAAGAAGTGGTTGAACGCGCGAGCGAGCGCCCGCTTTCAGTTTGGCGTAAAATCATTTCACCCGTTCCGCAACCTGGTGCATCAAATCCATCGAAAGGTCCGCGGGGCCGTCTCTGTCCGCCACAGGAGCCAAAGTGAGCCAGCCGAAGAGTCAGCTTGACATGGATCAGCTGAGCATCAACACCATCCGCACGCTGGCGATCGATGCCGTGCAGCAGGCCAATTCCGGCCACCCTGGAGCGCCCATGGGTTTGGCGCCTGTCGTCTACGCGCTCTGGCAGAAGTACCTGCGCTACGATCCCGCCGATCCCATGTGGCCCAATCGCGACCGCTTCGTGCTTTCCGCCGGCCACGCATCCATGCTCCTCTATGCCACACTGCATCTCGCTGGCGTGAAGGAAGCCAGCAAAGACGGCAAAATCCTGGACTCTCTCGCCGTTTCCATGGACGAGATCAAGCGCTTCCGCCAACTTGGCAGCAAAACTCCTGGCCATCCCGAATCGCACATCACGACCGGCGTCGAAACCACGACCGGCCCGCTCGGACAAGGCGCAGGCAATAGCGTCGGAATGGCCATCGCCAGCAAGTGGCTCGGAGACAATTTCAACAAGCCTGGGTTCGACATTTTTGACTTCAAAGTGTACACCGTTTGCGGAGACGGCGACCTTATGGAGGGCGTGTCGAGCGAAGCCGCTTCGCTGGCCGGCCATTTGAAGCTTTCGAACCTTTGCTGGATTTATGACAACAATCACGTAACGCTCGATGGTCCCGCGGATTGGTCCTTCAGCGAAGATGTGATGACGCGTTTTTTGGGCTATGGCTGGAGCGTTACGCACGTTGCCGATGCGAACGATCTGGCTACGCTTGGTCGAGCCTACGAGGTTTTCCAGCACACTGTCGGCCGTCCCACACTCATCGTGGTCGATAGCCACATTGGGTACGGCTCTCCGCACAAACAAGACACTTATGAAGCACATGGCGAACCGCTCGGCGAAGCCGAAGTGAAATTGGTCAAGAAAAATTACGGGTGGCCGGAAGACGCGAAGTTCCTGGTTCCTGACGGCGTCTACGATCAATTCAAGAATGGCATCGGCATACGCGGCGCCGAAGCCCATTCCGCGTGGAACGCGAAATTCGCGGAGTACAAGAAACAGTTTCCGCAGCTCGCGGATCAACTGAGCTGCATGCAGAATGGCCAGCTTCCCGACGGCTGGGACAAGAATCTTCCCTCCTTTCCGGCTGACCCAAAAGGCATGGCCACGCGCGAAAGCTCCGGCAGAACGCTGAACGCGCTCGCGGCGAATATTCCGTGGCTCATCGGCGGCTCGGCGGACCTGGCCAAATCCAATAAAACGAATCTCACCTTCGAAGGCGCGGGCGATTTTTTCCCGGACGCCTATCACGGCCGCAACATTCACTTCGGCGTGCGCGAACACGCCATGGGAGCGATTGTCAACGGCATGACGTTGTCCAAGCTTCGTGCCTTCAGCGCCACCTTTTTCAATTTCAGCGACTACATGCGCCCGAGCATGCGTCTCGGCGCTTTAATGGAAATTCCAGCGTTGTATATTTTCACCCACGACTCGATTGGCGTTGGCGAAGACGGGCCTACGCACCAGCCCGTCGAACAACTGGCTTCGTATCGCGCCATGCCCAACATGCTCGTCTTTCGTCCGGGCGACGCCAACGAAGTCGTCGAAACCTACAAAGTGGCCCTGCAGCATACACACGGCCCCTCGACGCTGGTCTTCACGCGCCAGGCCATGCCCACTTTCGATCGCACAAAGTACGCGCCCGCATCCGGGGTGACCAAGGGCGCGTATGTCCTCGCCGATGCCCCAGGCGGAAAACCCGATGTCATCTTGCTGGCCAGTGGAAGCGAAGTCAGCCTATGCGTTTCGGCCTGGGAAAAACTTAGCGCGGAAGGCATAAAAGCTCGCGTCGTCAGCATGCCGTGTTGGGCGATTTTCGAACAGCAGGACTCCGCCTACAAGGAAAGCGTTTTGCCAGTGAACGTAACGGCGCGCGTTTCCGTGGAAATGGAATCTGTGTTCGGTTGGGACCGCTACGTCGGCGCCAAAGGCAAAATCATTGGCATGCACACTTTTGGAGCGTCTGCTCCCCTCAAGGACTTGCTCAAGAAATTCGGCTTTGAAGTCGAAAACATCGTGGCCGCAGTCAAGGAAGTTCTTGGAAAGTGAGCCTTGCATGAAAGTTGTGATTGGTTCCGACCACGCCGGCTTTCAGCTCAAGAACGCCATGGGCGACCTGCTGAGATCAATGGGCAACGACGTCCTCGACGTCGGCGCTTTCAATGAGAACCCATCGGACTATCCCGATTTCGCCGAAGCCGTGGGCCGGGCGGTTCTCGACGGCAAGGCCGAACGCGGCGTTCTCGTCTGCGGAAGCGGCGTCGGCGCCAGCGTGGCCGCCAACAAGCTCCCCGGCATTCGCGCGGGCATGTGCCACGATACTTACTCGGCGCATCAGGGCGTCGAGCACGATGATATCAACGTGATCGTGCTGGGCTCGCGAGTTGTTGGCGTAGCACTTGCCCAGGATTTGGTCCGCGCCTTCATGGGAGCGAAATTCTCCAACGAAGAACGACATGTGCGACGGCTCGGCAAGGTAAAGGCCCTTGAAGCGAAGTACTGCAAGGGTTCCTGAGCCCTGGCAGATCCAGGCCAGTGAGCCGCCGGCCGGTACACCGGTATGGCTTGCCTTCCGAGGAGTACAATAGAATTTAAGTGATTTGTCACAAGCGAGGAGAATCAGCATGACTACCACAATCCCAAGTGTCGGCGCGGCGCAAGGCACAAATCCGTTAAAAGCTCTGCTGTCTTTCGGCCAATCCCCCTGGATGGACTACATCCGCAGAGATCTGCTCACCGGCGGCGAATTGAAAAAATACATCGACAACGACGGCCTGCGTGGCATGACTTCCAACCCCGCCATTTTCGAAAAAGCGATTGTCGGAAGCAATTTATACTCCGATATTCTCACTTCGCCGGAAGCCAAGAATCTCAGCGCTAAGGGTCTCTTCGATAAAATCGCCATTCGCGACGTTCAAGAAGCTTGCGACATTTTCAAGCCCATTTATTCCCAGACGAATGGCCGCGATGGTTACGTCAGTCACGAAGTTTCTCCCGATCTCGCCAATGACACCAAAGCCACCATCGAAGAAGCTCGCCGCCTCTGGAAATTGGTCAATCGTCCCAATGTCATGATTAAGATTCCAGCCACGCCGGAAGGCATTCCCGCGATTCGCCAGACTCTCGAGGAAGGTCTGAACATCAATATCACTCTGCTCTTCGCGCAGTCCGCCTACGAGACGGTCGCTGAAGCTTTCCTCGCCGCTTTGGAGGCCCGCTCGGCCAAGGGCCAGGACATCAGCCGCATCGCCAGCGTCGCAAGCTTTTTTGTCAGCCGCATCGACACTCTGGTCGACAGCAAAGTCGACGAAAAGCTTAAATCCGCTACTGACGCCCGGCAAAAGACGCTCCTTGAGAGCCTTCGGGGGAAAATTGCCATCGCCAATGCCAAGCTCACCTACAAGAAATACCAGGAGCTTTTTGGCAACGCGCGCTGGAAGGCCTTGGCTGCCAAAGGCGCGCAAACGCAGCGCCTGCTCTGGGCCAGCACGAGTACAAAGAACCCCAAATACCGCGACGTCCTCTATGTCGAAGAACTGATTGGTGCCGATACCGTGGACACGATTCCGCCCGCCACATTCGATGCTTTCCGCGACCACGGCAAGCTCCGCGCAAGCTTGACGGAGGACGTCGATGCCGCTCGCAAGACCATGGAAGATCTCGCCAACGCCGGCCTTTCCATGAGAGAAGTGACGGACAAACTCCTGCTGGACGGCGTCAATCTCTTCGCGGATGCTTTCAAAAAGCTTTTGGATGCGGCGGGTAAAAGCGCTGGAGTGAATGCGTGAGCCTCAATCGGCAAACCTACACTCTCCCGGACAATCTCGCGGAGCATGTCAATGCTTCGCTTCAGGATTGGAAAAAGAACGGTAAAGTCCAGCGGCTTTGGCAGAAGGATGCTTCGCTCTGGACAGATGCGGACGAAGGCAAATGGCTGGGCTGGCTTGATATTACGCAGCAGCAAATCGAAGACGTAGACAAGCTGAAGCAAATCGCCGCCGACATCAAAAAAGCAGCCTTCAAAAGCGCTTTACTTCTCGGAATGGGCGGCTCGAGTCTCTGCCCGGAAGTCCTCCGCATGACTTTTGGCAACGCCTCCGGTTATCCGGACCTTCATGTTTTGGATTCCACCGATCCTGCTCAGATCAAATCGATCGAAGCGCAACTGGACCTCGCCAGCACCATCTGCATCGTCTCCAGCAAATCCGGCAGCACTCTCGAGCCCAACATTTACAAGCAATACTTTTTCGATCGCGTGAAAGCGAAGGTCGGTGAAAAAGAAGTAGGCAACCGCTTTATTGCCATCACCGATCCCGGTTCCAAGCTTCAGCGCATGGCGGAAAAGGACAAGTTCCGAAAAATCTTGATGGGAGTGCCCAGCATCGGCGGGCGCTACTCGGCTCTTTCTAATTTCGGCATGGTCCCCGCCGCCGTTATAGGCATTGATGTTTTGAAGTTTCTGAAGCACACGAAACAAATGGTGGACGCTTGTGCCCCGGATACGGATGCAGCCACCAATCCTGGCGTTGTCCTTGGAACGATCCTCGGAATTGCCGCCGATCAAGGCCGCGACAAGCTGACGATTGTCACTTCCAAGGGAATTTTTGATCTTGGCGCTTGGCTCGAACAGTTGATCGCCGAGTCCACCGGAAAATCTGGAAAGGGCATCATTCCGGTCGATCGCGAACGCTTGTCTAAACCGGACACTTACGGGACGGATCGCGTGTTCGCGTATCTTCGACTGGAGTCGGACGCTGACAAGGAACAAGCCGCAGCTATCGACGCTTTGGCAAAGGCCGGGAATCCGGTCGTCCGCATCGTGTTGCCTGACGTCTACTACCTCGGTCAGGAGTTCTTCCGCTGGGAAATCGCTACTGCCGTAGCCGGCTCTCTCATCGGCATCAACGCCTTCAATCAGCCTGATGTCGAGGCTAGCAAGGTGGAGACCCGCAAGTTGACTTCTGAATACGAATCAAGCGGCAAGCTGCCGCCTGAATCTCCTTTCTTCACGGGCGATGGCTGCAAACTCTACACAGATCGGACTAACATCGCCGCGCTAAAGGGTGGTACGACGCTCGCGGCCATTTTGAAGAAACACCTTGCCCGCATAAGAGCAGGTGATTATTTTGCGGTGCTTGGCTACCTCACCATGAACGAGGCCAATGAAGAAGCCCTCCAGACTATCCGTCTCGCCGTTCGCGACAATAAGAAAGTGGCGACGGTGCTTGGCTTTGGACCGCGCTTCCTTCATTCCACGGGACAAGCCTACAAGGGCGGCCCCAACTCCGGCGTTTTCCTGCAGATTACTTGCGACGACGCCGTTGACCTCCTGGTCCCCGGCCAGAATTACACTTTTGGCGTGGTAAAAGCAGCCCAGGCACGCGGCGACTTTGCTGTTCTCGCTGAGCGTAACCGCCGCGCTTTGCGCGTCCATCTCAACAAAGATGTCGCGGCCGGACTGGCGACGCTGACGGAAGCCGTCCATCAAGCGCTCGCGTAAAAGTCAATCGCTCGACATTTTCGTAACGAAGACAGAAAGCACAGGAGCAATCGCGATGCAACTTGGCATGATCGGGCTAGGAAGAATGGGCGCCAACATGGTCCGTCGCTTGCAAAAGAGTGGCCACAAGTGCGTCGTATACGACCGAAGCCCAGACGCGGTGAAGCAACTTGCCGGAGAGGGCGCGACCGGCACGGACTCGCTCGACGATTTCGTCAAGAAACTGCAGAAGCCCCGCGCGATATGGCTTATGGTCCCGGCAGCTGTGGTGGATGCGACTCTGCGCGAATTAACAAGCAAGCTCGAATCCGGTGACATCGTGATCGACGGCGGAAACTCCTATTACATCGACGATATCCGCCGTGCCAAAGAACTTTCTGCCAAGGGAATTCATTATTGCGACGTCGGCACCAGCGGCGGTGTCTGGGGCCTCGAGCGCGGATATTGTGAAATGATTGGCGGCGAACTCGACATCGTCAAACACCTCGACCCCATTTTCAAAACGCTGGCCCCTGGCCGCGGAAACGCCGATCGCACTCCTGGCCGCGAAAAAGCTGGCGGAACTGCGGAAGAGGGCTATCTCCACTGCGGCCCGTCCGGTGCCGGGCATTTCGTCAAGATGGTCCACAACGGTATCGAATACGGCCTGATGGCTGCCTATGCCGAAGGGCTCAACATCCTGAAGCATGCAAACGCAGGAAAATCCCATCGCGAGACGGATGCCGAGACCACGCCTCTCCGCAATCCCGAACACTACCAATATGATTTCAATCTCGCAGACGTGACAGAGGTCTGGCGCCGCGGCAGTGTAATCGCCTCGTGGTTGCTGGACCTGACCGCCATATCCCTTTTGGAACAGCCAACCTTGGATAGGTTCTCTGGCCGAGTTTCGGATTCCGGCGAGGGCCGGTGGACCATTCTCGCGGCGATCGAAGCCACGGCGCCTGCGCCTGTGCTCACCGCCTCTCTCTTCGAGCGTTTCTCGTCCCGGGGCGAAGCCGACTTTGCGGCTAAGGTCCTATCCGCGATGCGTTTTCAATTCGGCGGCCACATCGAGAAAAAATCCGGACACTAGGACGATTTAGAACCAGTATCCGCTAATACAGGACAGCCTCCATGAACGCAGACCACATCGAACCCGGTTCCCCCGCCTCCCCCTGTGTCATGGTGATTTTCGGGGCCAGCGGCGACCTTACCAAACGCAAACTCCTCCCTGCTTTGGCCAACCTTGCGCAGGAAGGCCTTCTCTCCAAGCAATTCGCCATAGTCGGTTTTGCGTTCGATCAGTTCACCACCGAATCCTTTCGTGCTCACCTCAGCGAAGATATCAAGCAATTTGAAGAGCACCATATTGATTCAGTCATGTGGCAGTGGTTCCTCGACCGCATCTATTACGTCCAGGGCGACTTTAAAGATCCCGCTGCCTATCTGCGTCTCAAGGAACAGATCGCGGAGGCGGAGAAAAAACACGGCACGCAGGGCAACCTCTTCCACTATCTCGCTGTGTCTTTTAACTTTTTCTCGCTAATCGTCCAAAAGCTGGGCGAGATCGGGCTCACTAAGGAAGAAAACGGCAAATGGACCCGCGTTATCGTCGAGAAACCCTTCGGTCACGACCTCGAATCCGCAAGGCAATTGAACAAAGAACTTAAGCAGATATTGACCGAAAAACAGATTTTCCGCATCGACCACTACCTCGGCAAGGAAACTGTTCAAAACTTGATGGTCTTTCGTTTCGCCAACAGCATGATCGAACCGCTTTGGAATCGCACTTACATCGACCACGTGCAAATCACTGCCGCTGAAGCCGTCGGCGTCGAGCACCGCGGCGCCTTCTACGAAACCGCGGGAGCCCTTAAGGACATGGTGCCGAATCACCTTTTCCAGTTGCTCACTCTCACAGCCATGGAACCGCCTATCTCTTTCGAAGCCGATGCCGTCCGCGACAAACAAGCCGAAATCCTCCACGCTCTGCAAATCCTCACTCCCGAGGATGTTCTGCACAATACTGTCCGCGGCCAGTACGCCGAAGGCGCGGAATCCGGCGAAAAAGTTCTCGCCTACCGCAATGAGCCCAACGTCTCCCCAAATTCCAATACTGAGACGTTTGTCGCGCTCAAGCTAAAAATCGACAACTGGCGATGGGGCGACGTGCCCTTTTACCTGCGCACTGGAAAGCGTCTCGCCAAGCGTGTCACCGAAATCGCTATCCAATTTCGCAGAACGCCTTTCATGTTGTTTCGAAAGACTCCCATCAAGGACCCGCGCACCAACCGCATGGTGATCCACATCCAGCCCGACGAAGGCATCTCCTGGCGGTTTGCCGCCAAGGTTCCCGGTTCAGTCATGAAGTTAGGCCTCGTAAATATGGATTTCGACTACGCGCGCGATTTTGGCACCTCCCACAGTACTGGCTATGAACGCCTTCTCTACGACTGCATGCTCGGCGACGCCACTCTTTTCCAGCGCGCGGACATGGTCGAAGCCGGCTGGGCTGCCATCGAACCGGTCATCGACGTTTGGAAGGCCCTCCCCGCTCGCGGCTTTCCAAATTACGCCGCCGGCTCCTGGGGACCGAAGGAAGCCGACGAACTCATGGCCCGCGACGGCCGGGCCTGGCGAATGATCGGAGCAGAAGAGGAAGACGCGAGAAGTTCTGCGACGGCCACGGAAAACCTGAAGACTGCTGGAGCGATGAATAAGTAGAGCGTGAGCGAATGACGGGAAACACATCGAGCGCGGAAGTTCGCATTTTGCCGGATGGCCCGGCAATTGCCCGCCGCTGCGCCCAAAGATTTGTCGAGATCGCGGCCGCCGCCGTAAAGCAGAAGGGCTCATTCGAAGTTGTCCTGGCGGGCGGTGCCACTCCCAAAACACTCTACAGTCTGCTGGTAAACGATCCCGTCCTCCGCCCACAAGTCCCTTGGGATAAAATGCATCTGTTCTTCGGCGACGAGCGTCATGTCGGGCCTGACGACCCGCAAAGCAACTTTTGCATGGCCAGGGAGACTCTGATTTCGCACTCGCCGCTAAAGCCGGAAAGGGTCACCCGCATCAAAGGCGAGTACCCAGAAGCCGCGGATGCCGCCAGGGAATACGAACAGTATGTCCGAACGTTTTACAAGCTGTCAGAGGGCCAGTTTCCGCGGTTTGACCTGGTTTTGCTCGGCATGGGCAGCGAGGGACACACGCTCTCGCTTTTTCCGGGCACCAAAGCCTTGCGCGAAAATCGCCGCATTGCGGTGCATAATTGGGTAGGCAAAGTCCTTATGGACCGCATCACGCTCACGGCTCCGGCCGTCAACAACGCCGCTAACGTCATCTTCATGATCACCGGTGCTGATAAGGCGCCGGCCTTGACCGCGGTCCTCGAACGCTTTTACGAGCCGGATCAGTTGCCCGCTCAGTTGATTCAACCGGTGAACGGCACCTTGCTTTGGTTGGTCGATACCCCCGCCGGCAGCATGCTCACGCGGGCAATTCGCGAATAACTTAGGAGACCCACATGGCAACCATCACAAGCTCTGGAAAAATTGAATCTTATCTCGGTGCGAAGGCGGAGTTTTTTCTCGGATTCAAAGCCCCGAAAATTTCGAAAGAGCGCCTGCATCTGCCCGGCCCCGATTTTGTCGATCGCATCTACGCTGCGTCCAACCGCAGTGTCCGTGTGCTTACAAACCTCCAGCGCATTTTTGACCATGGCCGTCTCGGCCGCACTGGCTACCTCTCGATCCTTCCTGTTGATCAGGGCATCGAGCACTCCGCGGGCGCCAGCTTCGCCAAGAATCCCGATTATTTCGACGCGGAGAACATCGTCAAGCTGGCCATCGAGGGCCAATGCAACGCCGTAGCCTCCACCTTCGGCGTCCTCGGCGCCGTCACCCACAAATTCGCCCACAAGATTCCTTTCATTGTGAAGTTGAATCACAACGAACTGCTCACCTTCCCCAACAAGTTCGACCAAATATTCTTCGGCACGGTGCGCGAAGCCTGGGACTTGGGCGCTGCCGCCGTCGGAGCGACCATTTATTTCGGTTCCGACCAGGCCGATCGCCAGATCGTCGAAGTCAGCCGCGCCTTCGCCGAAGCTCACGAACTCGGCATGGCCACTGTCCTCTGGTGCTACCTTCGCAACAACGCCTTCAAGAAAGACAAGGACTATCACCTGGCCGCCGACCTCACCGGCCAAGCCAATCATCTCGGCGTCACCATTCAGGCCGACATCATCAAGCAGAAAATGGCGGAAAATAACGGCGGCTACATGGCCCTCAACATGGGCGACTCCAGCTACGGAAAATTCGACAAGCGCATTTACACCGACCTCTGCAGCGATCATCCCATCGACCTCTGCCGCTACCAGGTCGCCAACTGCTTCATGGGCCGCTCCGGCATGATCAACAGCGGCGGCGCTTCCGGCGCCAACGATTTCGAGGACGCCGTCACCACCGCCGTCATCAACAAGCGCGCCGGCGGCACCGGCCTCATCTCCGGCCGCAAAGCCTTCCAGCGCCCCATGTCCGAAGGCGTCCAGCTCCTCAACACCATCCAGGACGTCTACCTCAGCCCCGACGTCACCGTCGCTTAACTCGCGCTTCTCCTTCGCAAGGCCACACAAGCGGCCTTGCGGCAATTCTTTCTAGCGTTTCTCTCGACCTAATTTCCAATACCCGCGCCGCCTCGCCAAATTTGTTTTATCCTTTATGATGTGAGCGCTTCTTCGACACAAAATGTGCCCGCTTCAGCTGCAAGCAGCCTCGACTCGCAATCCAAAGAACACGCGCGCAAAGTTCGCGCTCTCTTGTTCGTATCTTTCGGCTGGCTGCTCACTCTCTTGATCGGCGCGGGCGTGGATGCCCTTTTCTCCTTGCGCCAATTGGACACCGTGGAGCAGCAGGTCAGCCGCCGCTTTTCCGCCCGCAGCCAGGCTCTCTCCACCATCGTGGTCTCCGTGCACGTTTATGACGACCAGCTCGAGCACTTTCTCTTGCAGGATCAACTTCCAGCGCCAAACTCCAACCCTAACATGATCGCCAAAAAGATCGCCGAGATCCGCGATGCGCTCCTCCGCTTCCCTCCCGATCAGTTCCCGGAAGAGCAAGTCCTGCTCGCTGAAATGCAAAACCTGCTCTCGGACCAGCAAAACTCGTTTGCCACAATCTTGACCTGGGATCCCGAAGCCCGCCAGCAGCGGGCTCAACAATTCATCGGAGAACAACTCCTGCCGTGGCGCGCCCGCATCCTTGAAATTTCGCAACAAATCTCCAGCGTCGATGGAGATCGGCTCGCCGACGAAAACCTGGCCCTCGCCCTGAGATTCCAATCCATGGAAGATCGGCTCGTCTGGCTCGTCGCTCTCGCACTGATTGCCGGCGTCCTGATGTCGCTTATCTGTGGCTGGTACATCCTCCGCCTCGAGCGCCAAGGCCGTCAGCGCTACCAGGCGTTGGCCCGCAGCCGTCTCGAACTCGAAGCCCTATCCGCCCGTCTCGTCCAGGCCCAGGAAGAGGAGCGCCGCTCGATTTCCCGCGAGCTTCACGACGAGGTGGGCCAGTCGCTTGGCGCCCTCCTCGTCGAAGTAGGCCAGCTCTCCAAGCTTGTTCCCTCGGAAGACCGGGTCACCCAAGTGCAAATCACGCACATAAAATCCGTCGCCGAAAGCGCCGTCAAATCCATCCGCGACATCGCTCTTCTTCTTCGCCCGCCCATGCTCGACGATCTCGGCCTGGTTCCCGCTCTCGAATGGCAAGCTCGCGAAATTTCCCGCCGCAGCGATATGGAAGTGGAAGTCCACTCCCAAAGCGTCTCCGAAGATCTCGGCGACGAAACCAAGGTCACGATCTACCGTCTGGTCCAGGAAGCTTTAAACAACGCCGCCACTCACGCCTCCGCCAAAAATGCCATGGTCACCGTCGTTCAGGGTCCGGATAAAATCACAGTCGGCGTCGCAGATGATGGCGATGGGTTCGACCCCGGCCGCAAGCGCGGCATGGGCATTCTCGGCATGGAAGAGCGCGTTCGCCGCCTCGGCGGCGCCTTCACCATCCAATCCACGCCCGGAAAAGGCGCTACCGTCACCGCGGAACTTCCGCTCCGTCCCGTCGAGTCCCTTGTGAACCAGCCGTGAGAAAAATTCGCATTCTCCTCGCCGATGATCACAAGCTCATCCGCGGCGGGCTGCGTCTGCTCGTCGAGCAGCAAGCCGATCTCAATGTCGTCGGCGAAGCCAACGACGGTCGCGAGGCTGTCTCGCTTGCAAGATCGCTGAAGCCCGACGTAGTCGTCATGGACATCGGCATGCCCAGTCTCAATGGCGTCGAGGCCGCCCTCCAAATCACGCAAGCCAATCCCGATATTTCCGTGGTCATGCTCAGCATGCATTCCGATGAAAGCTACGTCCTGCGCGCCCTGAAATCCGGCGCCAAGGGCTACTTGCTAAAAGATTCCGCCGAATCCGATCTCATTAGGGCGGTCCACGCCGTCGCGGAAGGCAAATCTTTTTTCAGCCCCGCGGTCAGCAAGGTCCTGCTCGATGACTATGTCCGCAAGCTCAAACGCAGCGGCGCGGAAGACGCCTACGACCTGCTCACTCCTCGCGAACGCGAAATCCTTCAACTCATCGCCGAGGGCAAATCCAACAAAGACGTCGCCAGTCTCTTGAATCTCAGCGTCTACACCGTCGAGACTCATCGCTCCAACATTATGGAAAAATTAAATCTGCGCGGCATCCCTGAGCTAATTCTGTTTGCCGTTCGCAGAGGAATCATCTCCTAGACCTTTTCTGGTAGGGTTCGCTTTCTGAGGCAGACCGCTCTAAACGCTTTCCATCCCCCTGCTCATTTAGGACCAAACTCGCGCCCTACCCAATCGTCGGCCCTCAATATCCCACCTGCCAGGGAGGATCGTCTCCCTCCCCCGCAGCGTCTTACTAAGTGGAACCGCAACAGCAGCAACCACACAACAGGTCGGTTGCAGCGAATCGCATTTGAAACAAGAGAGGAAACATGAATTCAATTACAACCCTGCTGAGATCCAAGCCAGCAGTTCTTGCACTTGGTTTTGTATTGGGCGCGGCGGGCTTAGGCCTGGCTCACACGACGGAAAAATCGCTCTCCGCCAATCCCCCGGCCACATTAAAACTGGCCAACCCCAGCGAAGGCCCCAGCAAGAGCAGTTTTGCTCCGCTCGTCAAAGCAGTCTTGCCATCCGTCGTCAACATCTCTACCTCGAAAGTTGTGCATAACCGCATGAGTTCCGAAGAAATGCCCATGGATCCATTCTTCCGCCAGTTTTTTGGCGACGACGGAAATGGCCGCTCTAACGTCCCCAGAGATTCTCGTGAGAACGCTCTAGGATCGGGCGTCATCGTGAGCCCCGAGGGCTATATCCTCACCAACAATCACGTCGTCGACGGCGCCACCGACATTCGCGTAACTCTTTCTGATAAGCGCGAGTTCCAGGGGCATGTCGTCGGCACGGATCCAAAAACCGATATCGCTGTTCTTCGAATCGACGCCCGGAACCTCGCTCCCATAACCATCGGCGACTCCTCAAAAGTTCAAGTCGGAGACGTCGCTCTGGCCATCGGCGATCCTTTCGGCGTCGGCCAGACCGTCACCAAGGGCATCATCAGCGCCACTGGCCGCGGCAATCTCGGCATCGAAGATTACGAAGATTTTCTTCAGACCGACGCTCCGATCAATCCCGGAAATTCCGGCGGCGCCCTCATCAATGACCGCGGAGAACTAGTCGGCATCAACACCGCCATCCTTTCTCATGGTTCCGGCGGCAGCCAAGGCATTGGCTTTGCCGTCCCCTCCGATCTCGCCCGCCAGGTCATGAATGAAATTCTGAAAAACGGCCACGTCACTCGCGCGTATCTCGGCATCTATCCGCAAGATGTAACTCCTGCGATGGCCAAGGCCTTCGGCGAAAAACAGTCCGAAGGAATCGTAGTCGGCGACGTCTCACCCGGCAGCCCTGCGCATGCAGCCGGCATTCAACGCGGCGACATCATTCTTGACGTCAACGGCAAGCCGGTCGCTAGCAGCAATCAGCTCCGCATGAGCATCTCCATGATGCAGCCGGGGACGGAAGTCACACTCAAGTTCCTCCGCGACGGCGATCTGCGCGATGCCAACGTCAAGCTCGCGGAAATGCCCGCAGATGCCGCTCAAAGCAATTCGAGTCAGAACGAAGGCGGCAGCAGCGCGTTGAGTGGCGTTGAGGTTTCCAACCTCACTCCCGACATCGCGCAGCAGCTTGGCATCTCCGAGGCCACTAAGGGCGTCGTCGTCAACAATATCGACCCCGCCAGCAAAATGGCCGATTCTGGATTGCAGAAGGGCGATGTCATTCAAGAGGTCAATCATCAGCCCATCCAAAACGTCTCCCAATTCGAGAGCGCCCTCCGCAAGTCGGGGGACAATCCTCTGCTCCTCGTAAATCGCGGCGGCAGAACGCTCTTCATCGCTTCCTGATCCATGCTTCCCTCCTGCGTCCCGATGCCCGCCGGCAATGGCGGGCGTCGGGTCAGGAGCGGATGCCAGAGAACCTGCTGCCGGAGGCACAACTCCTTTCGCAACAACTTGTCTTTCGCCTGCAGAAAATCAACCTGTTAGAATCGGCGCTCGATCGAGCGCCGTCGCCTTGGTAATCCATGATCATGCAACCGAACGGTTGCATTTCACCCTCGGCTGCGATAATATGCAACCCGGAGGTTGCACATGGACACCGATTGCATCGTCAAGAAGATTTTCTTACGCGCTCCGCGTAAGCGCGTCTGGCGCGCGCTGGCGGACTCCGCCGAATTCGGCATGTGGTTCGGCGTAAAATTTGACGGTCAGTTCTCGCCCGGTGCCGCCGTGCACGGGGTGATCGTCGGTTCCCAGGTCAACCTGGAAGTCGCTAAAGCTCAGAAAGCACACGAAGGAACGCCTTTCGACATCACTATCGACCGTATGGATCCGGAGCGGCTCTTCTCTTTCCGCTGGCATCCCTTTGCCGTTGACCGCGCCATAGATTATTCCGCCGAGCCCACCACTCTCATCGAATTTGCTCTTGAGGAGACCCCCGGCGGCGTCCTTCTGACCGTCACGGAGTCCGGGTTCGACCAAATTCCCCTCGCGCGCCGCGCCGAGGCATTCAAGGCCAACGAGGGCGGCTGGGCCATCATGATCAGAGTGATCGAGGAATTCCTTGCCCAGAAGCCTTAGTCGGAATGCTGCTCCAATTCCAAATGAGTCCGTGCTTCTTTTCGCAGCCTTGGGAGACAAGACGCGCCTGCGGCTTGTATCACGTTTGTGCGAGGACGGACCGCTGTCCATCACCATGCTGACCACGGGCGCAAGAATCTCTCGTCAAGCGGTCACCAAACATCTCCGCGTGTTGCAGGGCGCAGGTCTCGTTCGCAGCAAACGCCACGGCCGCGAGAGACTATGGCAGCTGCATCACCAGCGTCTCGCGGAAGCCCGCCGCTACTTGGCTCAAATCTCCAGCCAGTGGGACGACGCTCTTGCGCGTCTTCGCAAACACGTGGAGGAATGACGCTCATCAAGCCCGGCCCATCATTCCCACTCTTGCGCAGCATGCATCACATTCCTCTTGGCAGACGCGTCTTCTGCTCCCCAGGCCCAAGCATGTTCTTGCAGACCACAAGCGTCGCGTGTTGGGTGTTTTCCACAGATATCCACAACCGCATCCGACCTCTTAACACCGCTCCAAGTCCTTTTAACTTGGCAACTTCCGTCCCTCGCAGGCGGATCCGTCTCTGTCATTCGAATGAACAAGCAGTGACTTCATTAACTGATAGACAATCACTGCTTGACATGCTAACATGACCCATGATTCGCCCGCGTTCTCCGCTGTCATGCCTCGCCTTTAGGCCGGTCCCGCTTCCGTTCGCGACCTCCTCCGCCTTTCCACCCTTTTTCGACCGGCCTCCCGAGCACTTATCTATCCCCTTTAGAATCCGCACTTGCAAAACACAGGACTTAAAACCCTTTAGAATCAACACTTACAAAAAAACCGGGGGTGGGGGCGCCTGCCTGCCTTTAACACTGCGTCCGCCACGTTTCCGAGGCATCCAAGTGTTACGCTCAATTGCATTCAGTCGTGGGAGGGCATTCTTGGGATTGGAGGCATCCCTGTGTCAAAGCGCTTAGAAGGCAAAGTAGTCGCCATCACCGGCGGCAATCAAGGAATCGGCTTGGGAATTGCCGAGCGGTTCATCCAGGACGGGGCATCCGTCTCGATCTGCTATCTCTCGGACGCGGCAGGCACCGAGAAAGTCGTCGAGGACTTGCGCAAAATGTCAGCCGGCGGAAAAGCCGTCGCCATTCAGGCCGACGTCTCGAAGCTCGGCGACGGCCAGCGCTTCATCTCCCAAACCGTCTCTCAGCTCGGCGAACTGGACATTCTGGTCAACAACGCTGGCGTCGAAAAACGCGCCAGTTTTTGGGATGTCACCGAAGCTGATTACGATTTCGTCCTGAACGTGAATTTGAAAGGCCTGTTTTTCATGACCCAAGCCATGGTCCGCTACCTGATGCAGGCCAAGCGCACCGGAAAAATTATCAACATCAGCTCCGTTCACGAAGAACTTCCCTTCCCCCATTTTTCTTCTTACTGCGTCAGCAAGGGCGGCTTGAAAATGCTGATGCGCGATCTTTCCGTCGAGCTTGCCCCGTACGGGATCACCGTCAACAACATCGCTCCCGGCGCGATTGAAACGCCCATCAACAAAAACTTATTGAACGATCCAGTAAAGTTGAAGGGACTTCTGGCAAATATCCCGCTGCGCCGGCTCGGAAAACCGGAAGATGTCGCTTCCGTCGCCGCGTTCCTGGCGTCCGATGAATCCAGTTATGTCACGGGCACTACGTTCGTCGTCGATGGAGGTCTGACTTGGAACTACCAGGAGCAGTAGCAACTCGGCTGAGCCTTGGCGCCGGCCGTTGTAGGGTCCACCTTCTGAGGTGGACCGCTTCCGCCGTTCAAGCTGTCATCATCGTGGCAGCACGCGCAGCCTGCAATAGCTTGCGCGCATTTTCGCGAATATCGCCGCGGGAAAACACGGCATTCCCGGCAACAAGAATTTCCGCGCCGGCTCGAACGATGTCGCCCACCGTATCGAGTGCCACGCCGCCATCAATCTCGATGCGGAATCCCAAGCGCCGGGATTCGCGAATCCGAGTGAGCGTTTCGACTTTCTTGAGCGAATTGGGAATGAAGTGCTGCGCGCCGAATCCGGGATTCACGGACATGATCAGGACGTGGTGCACGATTTCCAAAACTTCGTCGAGCATGTGCACCGGCGTCGCCGGATTAATCACCACGCCGGGCTTGCAACCGTGCGCTTCGATCAAATGCAGCGTCCGGTCCAGATGGACGCACGCCTCTTGATGAACCGAAATCCACTTCGCTCCTGCTTCCGCAAATGCGGCAATGAACTCATCCGGGTTTTCAATCATCAAGTGGCAATCGAACGTCGCGTCCGGAAGAGTCTTTCGGAGCGAAGCAACGACAGGTGGCCCGATGGTGATATTCGGCACGAAGTGGCCGTCCATCACGTCAAGATGCAAAACCGTGCCGCCGCCCTCAAGCGCGGCTTTCGCGTCGGCGCCCAATTGCGCGAAGTTCGCGGACAAGATGGAGGGTGCCAATTCGACGACTGCAGCCACGCTAGCGCTCCTCCCACTCTCTTACAATTCGATTATACGCGAGAGCCGCTCGTTCCTTCCGCAAATCGATCCCATCACGCAACTGGCCGTCAATGGCGGGCCGCAAGCGGCGGCTGCTCATTTTTCGGCGGACACGGCAATCGTGCGGCGCTCCTTTCTGCTCTGCCGCGCCAATTCCAGCAGGCGCATCACGTCCAGCGCCCATTCCGGAGTCACGGCCAGCGCCGCATTGCCGAGGAGGGCGTCGCGCAAGTTGGCGTAGAAATCGCGGTAGTCGCAATTCACCGAGGGAACTCGGCGCTGGGCGAGCGTGCCGTTCTCGGAAAGGGTCAATAATCCCCAATTCTCTTCCGGCTCCGCGCCCCACGCTGTGTCCGTGGGAATATGACCGTTTCGCAGATTGTTCTCCTGCGGATCAAACGTTTGCTTCACGAACGCTCCTTGCGTTCCGTGCAAAAGAAACCGGGGCCGAGTCGTTGCTGCAAGAATGGAAGAACGCAAGTCCGCGCGCAGGCCGCGGGGATAGTGAAACGCGAGGTCGAACGCATCATCGGCAACGGCCCCTTCGCGCTCGATGCGAATATCGGCGGTCAGCGCTTCGGGCATTCCAAGAAGCAGCAGCGCGTGGTCGATGAGGTGCGGCGCAAGGTCAAAAAAAATGCCGCTCCCAGCTGCGGAGCGCTCGCGCCAGGCGCCCGGCCGAAGCTGCGGGCGATAACGGTCGTAGTTCGATTCAAAACGGACGATGCGTCCCAGCGCACCGCTCGCCACGAGTTTCACGATGGCCTGAAAATCGCCATCGTAGCGGCGATTCTGGTAAACGGTGATGAGCCGCCCCTGCTTCTTTGCGAACTGGACGAGCGCGGCGGCCTTTTCCAGCGTGGTCGTGAAGGGTTTGTCCACCAGCACATCGCGCCCGGCGGCCAGGCACCGGTGGGCGAGCGGATAATGCGAATCGTTTGGCGTGGCGATGACCACGAGGCGAATTTCCGAAATGGAAAGCAGCTCGACCAGTGTGCGCACGATGCGGACACCCGGATATTGCGTGGCGGCTTCGTTGCCGTTGCGCTGCACAATCGCTGCCAACCTCAATCCGGGCACGGCGCGAATCACCGGCGCGTGAAAGGAGCGCCCTGCAAGTCCAAATCCGACGAGGCCAACATCGATCATGAATGCATCCCAGAAGGAATCATAAAAGCATGCTAAAGGCGCTTCATACTATCGCATCGCTAAACGGAGAGGACTAAGTTTTGAAATCTAAAGGACGAGGCTGTGGAATGGTAAGGAGAAGGACTTGAAATTGGACGGATTCAATTTTGCGCTAATACAAAAGGCGCACACTCAAGTCTGGGTTGCTCGCAGCGCCATCGTCCTGCAAAATGGTTGCTAACAAGTGAGCACACAAACGATCGCACTCAATGCCGCGGCACGCCAGCGCTACTTGCTAGTGCTGCTCTTCGCCGGATTCGTCCTGACCGGTCTCGAGATCACGCTCTCGGGTCCGATGCTGCCGCTGTTCATTTCGCGCTGGTCGCTTAATGATTCGCAAGCCGGCATTTTCTTTGCCGTTGAGTTTTCTGGCTCGCTTGGCGGTGTCTGGCTATCCAGCTTAATCACTCATTATCTCGGCAGCAAAACACCTCTCGTTCTTGGTTACGCGCTGATGACCACGGGGCTCGCGACAATCAACGCCTCCTCGATGACAGTGGTTCTTTTCGCGCTGGCGGCATTGGGAATAGGCTATGGACTGGTGGTGCCGCCAACAAATTTAGCGGTAGCTGAAATTGGCGGGGCGCGCAGCGCTTCGCTGGTCAGCCTTGTGAATCTGGCCTGGGGAGCGGGAGCCGTCTCTTGCTCTCCGCTCGTGATGCTCGCTCTCAAGTTCGGATTTCTAACGCGCCTGCTCTACGTTTTCGCCGCGCTCGGTGCTCTGCTGGCGTTTTCCATCCTCTTCGCGGAAATGCCGGAAGGAAGGCACACCACATCCGAGGAAGCGACAAAGCCGGCGCAGAACAGCCCCGGCACGGTCATCACCGTCGCTCTCGCGGCGTTGTTTTTCCTGTACGTGGGAATTGAAGTCAGCCTGGGAAGTTGGGCCGCCGCGCATGCCAGACGTCTCTCCGGAGGCGGCACTTTCTGGGCCACGCTTGCTCCCATGTTTTTCTATGGCGGGCTTTTGGCCGGCCGGGCGTCAGCGCCATTTATTCTCGCGCGTGTCCGCGAATACCGGCTGGTGATGAACGCCCTGCTCCTGGTTATTGTTGGAAACACGCTGTTGGTCCTGGTAACGCGGCAAGACTTGGCGTTTGCGACCATGACTATTGCGGGCTTGGGCTGCGCGACGATTTTCCCAATTTGCGTCGCCTGGCTCTCCCGCTGGTACGGAGCAAGAGCGGTGCGACTGGGCGGGCTGATGTTTTCCATGTCATCGATCGGATCCGCGGTCGGGCCGTGGTTTGTGGGATTTGTTTCCGCGCATGCAGGAAGCTTGCGGATCGGTTTGCTCGTGCCGCTGTTCTCCGCCGTGGGGATGATTATTCTGCTGCTCCTCGTGCGTCGCCAAGCAGCCGCCTGAGGTATCCTCTCTCCGTGCAACCGCCTGCGCAACGCTCGCCGACCATGGGTCTACTTCTCGGACTGATCATTACTCTTGCCGCGGTTGTCGCCTATTCGTTTTACATTCGGGTGCAACTGTCCGGCTTGCGAAAATTGCAGAGCGAAATGGTGGACCGGAACCGCAAGGATTCGCTGCAACTGCTCCGCGTGCAGAATGATCTGAACTCGATTGGGCTGGCGATGAGGGACATGCTGGACGCGAGCGAGCCGTATCCGCTCAGCGCGTGGACGGCGCAATTCGAACGCATTCGCGAAGACCTGGATGTGGCGCTGCATGTAGAAGAACAATTAGCCAGTGCGAATCGCACTACCGAGCAACGAAAGTATCTCAGCCAATCGGTGGCGCAATTCTGGGACGCAGTCACGCGCATGTTTGCGCTGGCGGCCGGCGGAAAAGAAGCGGAAGCGCGCGAGCAAATACGGCTGACGTTGCAAGCCCGGCAGGAATCCTTGAGCACGGCGGTTTCCCGGTTGCTGGTGCAAAACAACGAAGGCGAAGAGCAGGCGGCGGGGCGCATTGCGCAAATTTACGACGGCGTGCAGCGCCAGCTGTATTTATTCTTAGGCGCGACACTGATCGCGATTGTGCTGACGAGTCTGTATCTGATTCGAACGAACCGGATTATTTTCGCCAGGCTGGCGGCGCTTTCCGAGCAGCGCAGCGAGCTGGCACAAAAACTGATCACGACGCAAGAATCCACACTGCGGCATATTTCGCGCGAGCTGCACGATGAATTCGGGCAAGTACTGACGGCGATCGGGTCGCTGTTGGGCCGCGCAGGGAGCCACCTGCCGGAAGGCTCGAAAGTGCGAGAAGAGGTGCAGGAGGTGCGCGAAATCGCGCAATCGACGCTCGATAATATTCGCAGCCTGTCGCAAGCGCTGCACCCCGTGCTGCTTGAGGAAGCTGGACTCGTGAGCACGCTGGACTGGTATATCCCGACAGTGGAGCGCCAATCGGGAATCGCCTTGCACTATGAGAAGTCCGGGACAGCTTTTCCGCTCGATGGAGGCGCGAGCGTACACGTCTACCGCGTTTTGCAGGAAGCGCTGAATAATGTAAGCCGGCATTCCGGAGCGAAAGAAGCCTGGGCGCGGCTGAAGTTCTTGCCAGATGCGCTGGAACTGGAGATCGAGGATCACGGGAAAGGAATCCTGCCGGAGAAAAATGGCCGAGGGATTGGATTAGTGGCGATGCGCGAACGAGCAGAGTTAATCGGAGGAAAACTGGAATTTCTGCAGCCCGCGGAGGGAGGCACGATGGTGCGACTGCGCATCGAGCGTCAGAAAGTTGAGGCACATGCGGGATAAGCTAACGGTGTTGCTGGTGGACGATCACGCGCTGGTGCGCCGTGGATTCCGGCGCATCCTGGAAGACGATGCGGAGATCGAAGTCGTCGGCGAGGCGAGCGACGGAGAAGAAGCGGTGCGACTGGCGGCGAAGGAGCGGCCGGAAGTGATTGTGATGGACTGCGCTATGCCGGGAATGAACGGGCTCGAAGCCACGCGGCGAATTCTGGAAGCCAGGCCGGAAGCGGCGATTTTGATGCTGAGCATGCACTCGGAAGACACGCTCGTGAGGCAGGCACTGGACGCCGGGGCCCGCGGATACATATTGAAAAACGCAATGGACCTCGATCTGGCCAACGCGGTCAAACGCGTGGCCAAAGGTGAAAAAGTTCTCGATCCGCAGGTGGCGCATCCAACCACGCTGAAAGGCGAACGTGAAGGCGGGCTGACGCCCCGGGAACTCGAAGTGCTGCAGCGCATCGTGGCCGGCAAATCGAACAAGGAGATCGCCGCGGAGCTGAATTTAAGCGCGAATACTGTATCCGTGCACCGCGCGAACATCATGGACGCGCTGGGAATTCACAAGACTGCGGAACTGGTGGTCTACGCAATCCGAAACGGCTTGGTGAGCTTGCCTTGAGGAGGCGCGATTTACTTTTGGGCGGATGCGCAGCGGGCTTGGGGGCCGCGTTTGCACCCGGACGGATGTTTGCGCGAACGGGAGACGATATTGGCTTTCAGTTTGCGAATGTAACCGACGCAGCGGGGATTCAGTTTCAACACAACAGCGGAGCTTATGGCGGAAAGCTCTTGCCAGAAACGCTCGGATCCGGTTGCGCATTTCTGGATTACGACCGAGACGGGTGGCAGGACATTTTGCTGATCAACGGAATGGACTGGCCGGGGCACCGGCGGCAGCGGTCGACGCTGAAGCTTTATCGAAACAACCGCAACGGGACATTCAGCGAAGTGACGCGGGCCGCTGGGTTGGATGTCGAGCTCTACGGAATGGGAGTAGCAGCAGGCGACTACAACAACGACGGTTTCCCGGATATTTTTATCAGTTGCGTTGGACAGAGCCGGCTCTTTCGCAACACCGGCAAGGGCACATTTATTGACGAAACGAAAGCGAGCGGTTTGCTGCAACGGCAAGGATTCAGTACCTCCGCGCTTTGGTTTGACTACGACCGCGATGGCTTGCTGGATCTTTTCGTGTGCAACTACGTCCGGTGGTCACCCGAGCATGATGTGTTTTGCAGCCTGGACGGAGCGCACAAATCCTACTGTACGCCGGAGGCGTATCGCGGGGACACCTGCTGGCTTTTTCACAATCGCGGAAATGGAACATTCGAGGACGTGACGGCGACGAGCGGAATTTTTGACAGCAGCTCGAAGTCGCTAGGCGTAGCCATGTTTGACTACGATCGGGACGGCTGGCCAGACTTGCTGGTGGCCAACGACACGCAACCCAATAAGCTGTACAAAAATCTGAGGAATGGAAAATTCAAGGATGTAGGCGTTGAGGCAGGGCTGGCCTTCAGCACGGATGGAAAAGCCAGAGCCGGGATGGGAATCGACACCGGAGATTTTGAAAATACGGACCAGCCCGGCGTGGCGATCACCAACTTCGATAATGAAATGATCGGCCTGTACCGTTTCGCGGGCGCAGGATCCGCGGGGCCCGGCACATACGATGATATTGCGATGCCCGCTGGGCTGGGCGCGCCTTCACGGAGCACGCTGGGGTTTGGCTGCGCTTTTATTGACGTCAACCTGGATGGCTGGCTGGACCTGGCGGTGGCGAATGGACACATCGACGAGACGGTGCGAAACATTCGCGGCAATGTGGGCTATGCACAATCGCCGCAACTTTTCCTGAATGAAAGAGACGGAAAATTCCGCGACGTCGCGCGGCAACTTGGCGGCGGCTTTGCAACTCCGATCGTGGGGCGCGGCCTCGCCTATGGAGACTTCGACCACGACGGGGACCTGGATTTGCTGGTGACGACGAATAACGGGCCAGCGTATTTGTATCGGAATGATCTAAAGAGAGGAAACCGCAGTATCCGATTTCTGCTTGTGGGAACAAAATCAAATCGCGACGCGATTGGAGCGGTCGTTCACATCTTCCACAGCGGACAAAGCCAGTCGAGAATTGTGCGGGGAGGGTCGAGTTACTTGTCGCAATCCGAACTGCCTGTGACCTTTGGCGTTGGAAAGAGCGAGAAGATTGAGCGATTGACCATCGACTGGCCCAGCGGGAGGAGCGAGGAATACAAGGATTTGCCCACCGGAAAGTCTTACGAAATCATTGAAACAAAAGGAATTAAGAATTAAATCGCGTGCTAATCGTTTTGCATTATTGCCAGAATCCTGAAGGCTCGCTATAAAACGCACAACAAGTAGTTTGCTTCCTACCTTTCCGATTTTATGGCGACGTGGAGGCACCCCAAAGCACCCGCGGCCGGACGCCCGCACAGCGCCGGCCGCCTCTATTTGCGGCGGTGAGTTTGCAAGATTGAATTTTTTCCAGTGGCGAGAGGCCCAATGAGCCAGTGGCGTTCGCGCAGCGTGATAGCTTTGGCTGCGAGCGCCGTGTATTTGTACGGGTTCCCTTCGGCAAATATTCCATACATTGTTGTGGTTCTGTTCCATGTGGCTGCTGGAATTTTCCTGACAGCGCTCCTATTGCCATTTCTTGTGAAATTACTGCGAACGAGCGCGCTGGGCGCGCGTTTTGGATGGTCCTTGCTAGCAGCGGGCGCGGTGCTGGGCGTGTTGCTGATCTTCAAGGGCACATCCTTGCCGATGAAGAACTTGCTTTATGCGCACATTTTTGCGTGCTTGCTGGGTGTGACATTTCTGGCCGGCTCGTGGCTAGCATCGCGCGGGTGGCTGGCTGCGGGAGGGGTGCAACAAATTTTGCGGTCCACGGCGCTGGTCGCCGTTGTGGCGGGAATTTCGGCGGGCGCATGGTGGTATCGCACGGTGGCGTGGAACGACGCGTTCCGAATCTCGAATCCGGCGATCTCTCCGGCTACGATGGACAACGAAGGAGACGGGCCGCAAGGGAAATTTTTTCCGAGCTCGGCGCAGACCAAGGGCGGCGTCAACATCCCAGCAAAATATTTCATGCAGTCGCAGGCGTGCGAGCGCTGCCACGAGGATATTTACAAGGAGTGGTACAGCTCGATGCACCATTTTTCCTCGTTCAACAATCAGTGGTACCGAAAAAGCATCGAGTACATGCAAGACGTGGTGGGCGTGAAGCCTTCGAGGTGGTGCGCAGGTTGCCACGACCCGTCGTTGCTATTCAGCGGGATGTTCGATACGCCCATCCGGCAAATCGAAAATACGCCGGCGGCAAATGCCGGGCTGAGCTGCCTGATGTGCCACAGCATCGTGCACGTAAAGAGCACGATGGGGCAGGGGGACTACACGCTGGAGTATCCGAAGCTGCATGCGCTGGCGGCGAGCGACAATCCGCTGGTGCGGCGGTTGCACGATTTTGTGGTGAACTTGAATCCCGAACCGCACCGGCGGACGTTCTTGAAGCCGTTCATGCGAACGCAAGTAGCGGAATTTTGCTCGGCGTGCCACAAGGTGCATCTGGACGTGCCTGTGAATCATTACAGGTGGGTGCGCGGGTTCAACGAATATGACAACTGGCAGGCCAGCGGCGTCTCCGGACAGGGCGCGCGGTCGTTCTACTATCCAGCCAATCCCCAAATGTGCGCGGATTGCCACATGCCACTGGTGCCGTCGAAAGACGCGGGGAACGTGAATGGGTTTGTGCACTCGCACCGCTTCCCCGGGGCCAACACGGCTTTGCCGACAGCGAATGAAGACGCGCAGCAGCTCGAGACAAGCACGCACTTTCTGCAGGATAAGCAAGTGACCGTGGATATTTTTGCGGTGTCGCCTGCCGGAAAAGAGAGTAAAGAAGCGGCGGTGGGCGGAGGGATGCGGCCGGAACTTTCCACATCCTTTGCGGTGGGAGAGGAAGCGGAAGTATTAACGCCGACGGGAGCAATGGGCGAAGTGCGGCCAATTACGGCGCCACTGGGCGTCGTGGATGCGGCGGTGCGGCGCGGCGATGACGAGTTGGTGGATGTGGTGGTGAGGACTAGAAAAGTGGGGCACTTCTTTCCTGGCGGGACGGTCGATGCTTTTGATGTGTGGCTGGAGCTGAAGGCCGTGGACGACAAAGGCCAGACGGTGTTCTGGAGCGGGAAAGTCGAGGACGACGGCAAAGGGCCGGTGGAAAAGGGCGCTCACTTCTATAAGTCACTGCAGATCGATGAGCACGGGAATCCCATCAACAAACGAAACGCGTGGGCAAACCGGGCGACGATGTATGTGCACTTGATTCCGCCCGGCGCGGCGGACACCGCGCACTTCCGGCTGCACATTCCGGACAATGCGGGGGAGAAGATCACGCTGTACGCGAAGCTGAACTACCGGAAGTTCATGTGGTGGAACACGCAGTTTTCGTACGCAGGCGTGGAAGATGTGAGCAAACCGCAGGGACTATTTACGCCGGATTATGACGACAGGAAAGTGGCTTTCACGGGGGATAGTTCGCAAGTCGTAGGCGAGGTGAAACATATTCCCAGACTGCCGATTATCACGATCGCGGAAGATACGAAGAGTTTGCGCGTTTTGCCGCGAAGCGCCGCAGCGCCGAAACCTGAAGTGAAGCTAGCGAAAGGCGACTGGACGCGGTGGAACGATTACGGCATCGGTCTGTTTTTGCAGGGAGATCTGAAGGGAGCTGCCGCGGCGTTTGAGAAAATCACGGAGATTGATCCGCAGAATGCGGATGGATGGGTGAATATCGGACGCTGCCTCGTGCAAGAAGGCGATATGGCCGGTGCACAGAAAGTCTTGGACAAGGCGCTGGCGGTTGCGCCAAAGCTGGCGAGGGCAAATTTCTTCTATGCGCGAGTGCTGAGAGAGGAAGGAAAGTACGACGAGGCGAAGGGGTATCTGCGAAACGTGCTGGCGCAATACCCGCGAGACCGAGTGACGCTTGACGAATTGGGGCGGATTTTATTCTTGCAGAAGCAATATGCAGAGGCTGTGAAAACTTTCCAGCAGACACTTGCGATTGATCCGGAAGATTTGCAGGCGAACTATAACTTGATGCTTTGCTATAACGGACTTGGGGACGAGACAAGAGCTAACGAACACAAAAAACGGTATCTGCGGTTCAAGGCGGACGAGGCGTCTCAAACGATCACTGGTGCTTACCGGCAGGCACATCCCGAAGACAACAACGAACGGCAGTTGATTCACGAACATGTTTCCGTAACGCTGGACACCGGCACGCCGAAAAAGACTGCCATCGCACGCAAAGCGGTGGATAGCCGAACAAGTATGGAAGCAAGAAGGAAGGTGGAGGCACCGACAAAGGCTGGCGGCGGGTCGCGATAATTTTTGAACGGAACTTTTGGGGGCCTTAGCGCATGACTTGGATCAAGACAGTTCGAATGGAAGACGACGCGAGCGTCAAAAAGGCGATTGAGGACGAGCGCAAACTTTATCCGGCGGAATACGCCACACCGGTGGCCACTGTTTTCGCCGGAGTTGATGCAAGCATTGTCGGCTCGCATTCGCTTTTCCCCGATGTGCTTTTTCATGCCTTCAGCACGTTTGGCGCTTTGCTGTCGCCGGAGTTGCCTTTGAAGCGGCATCAGCACGAAATGATCGCGACGATGGTTTCGGTTACCAACCGGTGCCACTATTGAATCGAATCTCACGCAGAGTTTCTGCGGCGGGTGACGTTGAATGATGAGATGGTGGAGGCGCTGAAGAGGGATTACCGGACGGCACCGATCAGCGAACAGGACCGTACGATGCTGGACTACGTGGTGAAGCTGACGAAGGACGCGACGAAGGTTTTCCCCGAAGACCACACAAAGCTGCGGGCCGCGGGATTTGACGACCGCGGCATCTTGCAGATCACGCTTATTGCGTCGTGGTTCAACTACATCAATCGAGTGGCCGATGCGCTGGGCGTGGGGCGCGATGGGAACGCGGTGGCGAAGTGAAGGAGCCGGCGGGGGCTTTGCTGGCGGTCGCGGTGGCTTTGTTCTTCGCGGCAGTTGCGGGAACGAGCGCACCAACTCCCGCGAGTCCGCCGGACGTGACGTTTCGTGACGTCACGCAAAAGGCCGGAATCCACTTTGTCCACAACAATGGGGCGTTCGGAAAAAAATACCTGCCGGAGACGCTCGGACCTGGCGTTGCGTTCATCGATTACGACAACGACGGCTGGCCGGACATTTTTTTGGCGAATGGAATGGACTGGCCAGGACATACGAGAAAACACTCGATGCCAAAGCTGTATCACAACAATCACGACGGCACGTTTACCGACGTGACGCACAAAGCGGGGCTTGATGCGGAAGAAATGTTCGGCATGGGAGTGGCCGTCGGTGATTTTGATAATGATGGCTACGACGATTTGTTCGTGACGGCTTACGGGCAGAGCCGTCTTTTTCACAACAACGGGAACGGAACGTTTACGGATGTGACGCAGAAGGCCGGGCTCGGGGGCGTGAAGGAATTTAGCACGGGCGCCGCGTGGGTTGACTACGACGAGGATGGGCGGCTCGATCTGGTTGTCGCGAATTATGTGCAGTGGAGCCCGGAGACGGATCTTTACTGCACGCTCGATGGAAAGAGTAAATCGTACTGCACACCGGAATCCTACAAGGGCACGGCGGTGAGGCTGTGGCACAACCGCGGCAACGGCAGGTTTGAGGACACCACGAAAAAAGCGGGCCTTGGAGATCCGACTTCAAAATCGCTGGGGATCGCACTGCTCGATTACGATGGCGACGGCTGGCCTGACCTTTTGCTTTCGAATGACACGCAGCCAAACAAGCTTTATCGCAACAATGGAAATGGAACGTTCACGGAGAAAGCCGTGCTCGCGGGAGTGGCGTTCAGCGAAGACGGGGTGGCGCGCGCGGGCATGGGTGTGGACGCTGCGGATTACGATCGCTCCGGGCATCCAAGCCTTTTGATCACGAACTTTTCCAATCAAATGCTTTCGCTTTACCACAATGAAGGCACCGGACTGTTCGTCGATGAGGCTCCGCAATCCGATATCGGCCGCGCGTCCTTGCTCACGTTGGGATTCGGGTGTTTCTTTTTCGATTACGATTTGGACGGCTGGCCAGATATTTTCGTGGCCAACGGACATATCGATCCGGACATCCAGCATGTGCAAGCAAACGTGAAATATGCGATGCCGCCACATCTCTTTCGAAACATGGGGAAAGGAAACTTTGAGGAAGTAACGAAATCGCTGGGAGCCGCGTTTGATACGCCGCGGGTGGCGCGTGGGGCCGCTTATGCCGATGTTTACAACGACGGCAGGCTCGACATCCTGATGGCCACGAACGGCGGGCCGCCGGCGTTGTTTCGCAACGAGGCCACTGGCGCGGCGGCGAATCGCAGTTTGCGCGTCAAACTCATCGGCACAAAATCCAATCGCGACGGTATCGGGGCCACTATACGGGTTACGGCGGAAGGCGGAACCGAAACGCAAATGATGCGCAGCGGTTCCAGCTATCTTTCGGCGAGCGAACTGGTCGTGACGTTCGGGCTTGGACAGCAGGACAAGGCGGAGCGAGTGGAAATTTTGTGGCCCAGCGGACAAGTCGACCACCTGACAAATGTGGCTGCGGGCCAGACGATCGTTGTGACCGAGGGCAAAGGCATCACGGCCAGCAGGCGCTACGAAAAAAGCGCTCGCTAGCCCCTCGCGATTACGCTGCGGCTGTTGCGAACGAAGTCTGCGCGACACGCGTGCCCGAGGGCAACGACCCCAGGCTACGACGGGGTTTCGGCGGCGATGGCACGAATCTTAAAACGCGCAGCGACGCCGCTTTCCTCCAGCCACTGCCCCGTGGCGGTATGCGCCAGACCGTGCTGTAAGAGAGCACGCAGGTCGGCTTCATCGTCGACGTCCATTTCCAGCCGCGGATTTCGCCGGACAATTATGTTCGCTCTTGCCCGTTCGGCCTCGGCGAGATGTTTTGCGAAGCTGTGCGGTCCGAAATGCGAGGGGAAAAGCGCGGGGGGCGTGCGAAGAATCGCATTTGTGCCCGTGCCATCGCGCGAAGGGACCAGGATGGTGGCCGGGGCGCTGCATTCCGTGGCCAGAAGGTCATCGATGTCGCAGGACTGGACGAGCGGAAGATCGAGTGGCAAGCGTAAGAGCTCCGTGATTCCGCGTTCCCCGCAAAGCCGCGATGCCAAATCGACAGACGCACTTTCCGAAACCTGTTGCTCCTCATGCAGGACTTCCCAGCCATATTTTGCGGCGGCCTCCATCGCGGGTTGGTAGTTGGTTATGACAAAAATCTTGTGAGCGAGCTGTGCGCCGCGAGCCGCGCGAAGGGTGTCCGCAAGCATTGCGTGGGCCAGGCCAAAACGCTCCTCCGGCAACAACACATCTGCAAGGCGTTTTTTTGCATTCCGTAGGTCCTTGATGGGCAAGAGCAGCGCGCGGGATTCACGACGCGGACCTTTGCCCTGTTCGGAAGCGGATCGCCTAGAGTCTTCCCGGTCAGTACTTTCCATCGTTGGACCGTCGGATTGCATGGTATCGTTTGCTCTCGTCCGTCTTCCGCGCACTGGAGAAGCCAAGGCTAGGGCCATAGTACCAGAGCCGAAGGACGGGAGCGGCCGGGAAGGCAGTTCTTCTTGTCTCAGGAGCGCGAAAAAATCGCTGAGCGAGGCAGATTTGCGATGACTCGAAAAGTTGGCATCTTGGGCGGCACCGGGCCGGAAGGATCGGGCCTCGCTTACCGGTGGGCAAAGGCCGGCGAAGAGATTGTAATTGGTTCGCGTGACGCGCAGCGCGCTGCGGAAACGGCCACGCAACTGCGAGAACGCATCGGCGCTTCAGCAAGAATCGAAAGCGCAGACAACGCTACGGCTGCCGCGCGATGCGACGTTGTCGTGCTGACGGTTCCTTTTTTGGGGCATGCGACTCTCTTGAAACAGTTGAAGGGCGTTTGGAAGCCGGGAACCGTGGTGATCGACACGACAGTGCCTCTGGCGGCGACGGTTGGAGGAGCTGCGACGCGCATGCTTGGCGTCTGGCAAGGATCAGCGGCGGAACAGGGCAAGGAATTGCTCCCTGCCGGAGTGAGTGTGGCAGCGGCGTTTCAAAACCTTGGCGCGGAACTGCTCTCAAAGGATGAGCCTGTCGATTGCGACATCCTGGTATGCAGCGACGACGAGAGAGCCAAGCAAATCGCGTCCGAGTTGGCCGAGAAGATTCCGGGCGCGCGCGCACTGAACGGCGGAAAGCTCGAGAACGCTCGAATCGTGGAGTCGCTCACCGCATTGCTGGTGGGGATAAATATTCGTTATAAGGTTCATAGCGCTGGGATTCGCTTTACCGGCTTGCCGATCAAGGAGTAGCCACTCCGACCGCCCATTACGACAAACGCAGCGGGTTTTGATAACATCTGCAGGTCTCTTGCGTTGAAGGAATCTCGATGAAACTTGTTACATTCCATTCCCAGCAGCGGACTAACCGAATCGGAGCGCTCACGGCCGACGGGCAGATCCTGGACCTCAACGCCGCGTATGCGTTGTACCTGCGCGACAAGCAGCAAGAGGGCGTGTTTTACGCGCTCGCGGACGCGCGCCTTCCCGCAGACATGCGAGGACTCTTTGCAAATGGCGACCGCGGCCTGGAGGCAGCACGGATTGCCGTTGAGTATGCGCTTAAGGAAGGACCGGAAGTGAAAGGCGCGTCGGGCGAGCCGATTTTCTTTCGCAGAGACCAGATTCAGATCAAAGCGCCCATCAGCCCCAGGAAATTTTTCCACACCGCCGGGAATTTCCGTGAACACCACGAGGAAGCGCAGAAATCCGGGTTTTCGCATCCCGTGCTTCCCTGGATCGTGTTTTTTCAGAATGTGGACGCCATTATCGGGCCGGACGAAGAGATCGTTTATCCAGAGCATCTGACAGAAGAACTGGATTATGAGCTCGAGCTTGCGGTGGTGCTAAAGAAATCCGGCAAACATTTTGCCGCCGAGCGCGCGCACGATTACATCGGCGGCTACGTCATCTTCAATGACGTGACTGCGCGCGATATCCAGCGGACAGAGATGAAATCCGGCGTTTTCAGTTTTTGCAAGGGGATCGACACATTTTGCCCGCTTGGCCCGCACATCGTGACGGCGGATGAGATTCCCAATCCAAACAACTTAGCGATGGAGCTGCGGGTGAACGGAAAAGTGCGGCAGCAATCGCATTCGAGCAAAATGTCCGTAACCATTCCGCAAATCATCGCGCATTATTCTGCGATGGGCTATTCCGCCGGCGACGTGCTTTCCACGGGAACGGTAAGCGGAGTGGCGGCCTTTAGCGGAGATCCGAAGTCCCTTTATCTGAAACCCGGGGACGTGGTGGAATGCGAGATTGAAAAAATCGGTGTGTTGCGGAATCCCGTGGTTTCCTACAGGGAAAAATACCGGAGCGAATCGGCTGCAGCGGACTGATTGCTCTTCGCTTGCAACTGAATACCGTTATTTCTTTTGGAAATGCGGCAAGACTTTTTCACCGAAGAGCCGCGCCTGTTCCAGCCGATCATCACCCCACAATTCCAGCAAGATGTGCGTGCAACCCGCGGCGCGGTACTCTTCGAGGCGCTCGATGCATTGCTTTGGAGTGCCGGCAATCGGGCACACCTTATTGAGGACAGCGTCTGTGACTACGCGTGCGGCAGCTTTGCGACCGCCACTCTCCATGGCGACAGCGATGGGACGAATCTCGTCAAAATTGAGACCGGCGCATTCGAGGAGCGTGTCCGCGGAGCCTCGGATGTTCTGGACTTTGTTGGCAAGGTACATGGCGGCCATTTCGCGCGCGCCTTCTCGCGCGGTTTTTGGATCTTCGCCGACGCTGCCGACGATGACGGAGCCGAGATCGAGTTTCGCGGGATCCTTGCCCGCTTTGCGCGCGCCCTCTTCCATCATCCTTCGCGAATACTGAACGAATTTTGGCGTAGTGATACTTGCCGTCAACAATCCGTCTGAGTGCGAGCCAGCCAGACGCTGCAGCACCGGCCCGGTCGCCCCAACGTATATCGGCACGCGCCAGCGAGGCACATGCGCGTCGGGCTTCAACGCGGGCGAAAATGCTTGAAAGGCTTTTCCCTCATACTTCACTTCCTGGCCTGCGAGCATGGCTTCGATGATTTCGATGCTTTCGCGCATGACCGTTGCAGGGCCGACTTCTTTTCCCTTTTCGCCTTCGCCAATTTCCTTCATAAAGATTTTTGACGCGCCGAGGCCAAGAAGAAAGCGATCTTTGCCCGCCGATTCCTGAAGGACACGCGCCTCCATGGCGATCTGGACGGGGTGGCGTGTGTACGGAGAGATGATGCCCCAGCCGATGACAATCTTTTTGGTTTCGCGCGCGGCAATGGCCGTGACTGCCGTGGAAGAACGCGCTTCCATGGAGTGTTTGCGCCACCAGGGGTAGGCTTCCGCGAGCCAGAAGGTGTCGAATCCCGCGGCATCGCAGGCTTGCGCCATTTTGACGGTTTCGTCCAGCGGCTCCATGCTGAGCTGCAAGACTCCAATTTTGAAAGGCATACTCATCGATTTATTTTTCTCCGCGGACGGCCGCTGGGCTTTGTGGACTAAACCGGATCAGTCCAGGAATGTTCAAGTCCTTTTGTGAGCTGCCAAAGCGCGCGATTGAGCGGAGTGGGCACGCCCAGCTTTTCGCCCCAGTCGGCGATCGCGCCGTTCATAAAATCCACTTCGGTCTGGCGTTTGGCAAGAATATCTTGAAGCATGCTCGCTTTGTGCTTGCCCGGAGCATTTGCGCCTTTTTGCACCAAGGCTCGCGGATCGCCATGGAGCTCGATTCCCAAAGCCTTTGCGACGGCTTCGCCTTCGGCAATGAGAGCGTTAAAAAGCGCGTCGGTCGGCGGAAAGCGCGTCGCTGCACCGTGATGCAGCAATGTAAGCGCCCCAACGGGATTTGTCGACGCGTTGAAAACGAGCTTGGTCCACTGGGCGCCGCGGGCGTCGCGGAGGGGGATTACGCGCATTCCAGCGCGGTTGAGAAGTTCGGCGAGTTGTTCTACGAGGGCGAATGGCGTGTTCGTCGGTTCGAATGGGCCGATCCAGGTATCGCCGTTGATGTCGAAGCCTGCGTGGCCGGGCTCGACAACGTGTCCAGCGGGAAAAGTGGTGCCACGTATGACGTAACGCACATGCTGGGCAAGAATCTCTTCGTTACCAACACCATTCTGAACAGAGCAGACGGCGCCATTCTCGCTGAAAATGTGAGCGGTTTGTTCAATGGCGGCGCGCGTGTGCGTGCTTTTTGTGGCAATAATTCCGAAATCGCATTGCGGAATTTCGTGGGCGTCGGAAGTTGCGTGCAGGCGCGCAGTGAAATCGGCGGCGCCACTTATGCGCAGGCCGTGCCCGTTGATCGCGTCAGTGTGCTCTTTCCAGACGTCGTAGGCGTGGACCTCGACGTCTTCGAGGCGGGCCAGATGCGCGCCAAAGATGCTTCCAATGGCGCCGCAGCCGACAATGCAAATCTTCACGCTCATGCCGTCTTCAGCGCCTCGTCACCGGGGTAGAAATGCCAGGGCACGTTTGCCAGGCATTCCCCTTCTTTCTTGCCGACACGATAAGTGTCTTGCGTGTAGAGACAGACTTGGCCGTCTTGATCGACGACTTGGGGGTGAAAACTCAAGACCATGTTTTCTTTCAGCTCGATGTGGGAATTTGCGCCAATGGCGGGATTCTCGAGCATGGTCATGCCGATGGAGTGACCGGTAAGGTGGCCGAGTTGGAAGCCTGCTTTGTCGAAGATGTGCGAAGCGGCTTTGTGTACATCACTTGCCAGTGCGCCCTCGTGCATTTTTTGCCGAGCGGCTTCCATAGCGTGGGGATACACCTCACTCATCGCGAGAGTGCGCGGGCTGACTTTTCCACGGATGAGCGCGCGGGAAAACTCGACCCAATAGCCGTCGGCTCCTGCAATCTCCAGAGAATAGAGAAGCAAATCATCCTGGCCAACTTTGCGGAGAGATGGGACTTTGAAATGAGCTTCGGCTTCGCCGTCCGTGCCGCTGAGCACGATGTTCATCATGCGGGAACCAGCGCCGCGGGCGAAAAAACGTTCGACGGCGGGAGCCATGATTTCCGCCTCGCTCTTTCCAGGTTCGTATGCAGCCAGCAATGCATGAAAACCATCGAGGATGATGTCCATGCTGTCGCGAAAGCCGGCGAGTTCTTCTTCACTCTTGACGGCACGCGCCATATCGAAATGAAAATCGAACGGAACGATCTCGAAGGAGCCCTGCTGAAGCTCGCGGTAATCGCGGACGGCCATGACGAAATCCAGACCGTAGACCGCGACGCGCTTCCAATGCTGTTTTTCACTTTCTTCGCGCAACCACTTACCGGGAATTTCGGCCCAAACTTTTTCCTGGACCCAAGGCGCCTTCTTATCGCCAATCCAGCGCGCCTCTCGCGGAAAGACTAAGACGGGATCTCCCGCGAGCGGAATCCAAACATAAACGTAGCGATGAACGATTTCGAAACCAGAGGTGTAGCGCACGGCGCCTTCGAATCCGGTGTATTGATTGCCACAGACAATCAGTGCGTCCACTTTTTCCGCAGCCATGGCGGCGCGAATGTTTTTGTATCGGCGCTCGATTTCTTTTTGGCTGGTCATCGAAGTATGCTCCGGCTTCCGTCAGCGCGCACCGCAGATTTCCGCCGTGGCCAACGCATAGACCTTGGTGGTGTTTACGAGTGTTTCGATCGCGACCTTTTCGCCCTCCGCGTCTCGCGGTCCACTGGAAGGGCCATAATTGAGTGTTTCAATTCCATAACGCGTCATCACGGAAGCATCAGAATCCCACAAAACAGTGGTGTGTTTCGCAGGCGTGCCGAGGACGCGCTGGTGACAGGCTTCGATCGTTTTTACGAGCGGATGATCCTTTGAGATTTCGGCGCCTGGCACGGACACAAAAGTTTCATATTCGATGTCGTAGTCCGGATGTTTTTTTCGCAGGTCGAGGACGAGTTGCTTGATGGAAACGCGCACTTCCTTAAGCGGCATCGTTGGCGGCACGCGCACATCCAGGAAGACATCCGCGCGTTCGGGAGTGCGGCTGACCCGCCAGGGATGTCCGCCGCGGATGCAGCCGACATTCACGACACCGGGCTGGCCTTCGTACACGGCCTTCTTCTCCCAGGCGGCGATCCATTCATAAATGGGCGCCAAGATTTCTTTCAGGCGGAATATAGAGCTGTGGTCCTGCTTCCCACGAGTAAACGCAGTATGAACATAGTGGCCGTGCGTAGAAATCCGTGCCCACACCGTGCCGTAGTGTCCAAGGACGAGCTGCATATCCGTCGGCTCTCCCAAAATGCACATGTCCGGCAGGACGCCATGGTTGACGAGATGGTGCGTCCCAACGCCGTAGCCGCGATACTCCTTGCCGACAAATTCGTCGCTCCACTGCGTTTTTTCGATCTCACCTGCGACGGCGGCGATGGTTACATCCCCTTCGAGTTTTACTCCAGCGCGCATCAGCGCTTTGACGGCTTGCGTGTAGCAAACCAGCGCGCCTTTCATATTGTAAATGCCTAGCCCGTAAAACAATCCGTCGCGAATCACCGCTTTGGGTTTGTAGCCAAGGCCGGTCAGAAAACTTTCGCGCCCGGAATTCGACGTATCCATGTGGCCGTTGAACATCAGGCTTTTGCCATTGCCGGAGCCTTCCCAGAGTCCAACGACATTTGCGCGGCCGTCTTCGACCTCCTGCCACGTTACGTTGAGTCCCGTTTCTTCGAGAGCGCGACGCATGTAGCGGCCCATTTCCAGTTCTTCGCCGGTTGGGCTCGGAATGTTCACGACGTCGCAGGCCATGGCGACAATTTCGTCCTCGCAAACTTGCGCAAGAATCGCGTTGGCTTGGTCTTCCTTCATCGAGTCAGCAACCTCCGAGTCACACTTCTGTTTTCCACCACGCGACTACTTGCGAAAATCATCGGGATAGGAACACAGCTTCTCGCATCCGCTCTCCGTTACCAGAAAATTGTCTTCGAGCCGCAACCCTCCGCCGCCTTCCCAATATATGCCGGGCTCGATGGCCAGCACCATGCCTGTCCCCATTTCGCCTGGCACTATGCGATGAGAGTAGGGCGCTTCATGAGCGCGCGCTCCAACGCCGTGCGCCACCGGATGCGACGGCTGTCCCGGATAGCCCGCGGCATCGATGCCGTCGCGAATGATGCGGTCGATTTCGCCAAGCGGAGCGCCGTTACGGACGCAACCTACGGCATCGGCAAAAATCTTGAGCAGCTCGTCGAGCAAGCGATTGTATTCGTCAGTTAGCTTTCCAGGGCAAAGATTTTTTGTGAGATCGGTCCAATAGCCGTCCGCACAAACCCATATCTCGACGAGCGTTGGCTCATTTTCGATCACGGGGCGGTGGCTCGTGGCGGTAAACGTCGCGATTCCGCGGCCGGACCAAACGAGTGTGAACGCGCGCGCCATTTCGACTTTCCCTTTGTAACCTACGCCGACGGAGTGGATGTGGCCTTCAATCATCGCCGCCACTTCGCTTTCTTTCATACCCGGCTTGATGTTGTCCCGCGCGTGCTCCATGCCGATCGCGGCAAGCTCGTTGGCCAGTCGCATGCGCTCGATTTCCTGCGGCGTCTTGATCATGCGGACTTCGGAGAGAAGCGGGGCCGCGTCCACAATTTCGCGGCAAGCGGCGCGAAAAGCATCGTAAAAACCTTGCCAGTAGACCGTCGGCTCTCCGACCATGCGGTCGCAAATTTGCGATGTTTGCGAAAGCTCGATGCCGACGCGGCGATCCAGTTTGCGCTCGCGTAAGACCTCGACGGCCATTTCTACGGCTCGAATCATGGGCGGTCGCGGGTCCTTGGGATGATAGAAAGGAAAGAAGCGCACCTCTTTGTTCCATGCGGTGCGCTGCGCCTCTTCAAATTGCGGCTCGATCACCAGCAAAGTGGGATCTCCCTCGCGAGGGAAAATCGCTAGGTCGTAGCCTTTCATCGTCCAGTAGTTCGTCAGGTAGAGAACGTTATCGGGCGCGCGAACAACGACGGCATCGAGATCGTGCCGTTCCATCATCTGCCGCACGCGCTGCCATTTTTGCTGATCGATCGCGTAAGCCATGCATTCTCCGCCTACTTCCCAGCGTCGCGCTCCTTGCCCTGATAGGTCCAGGATGCTTCCTTGCCTTTGATGAGGCGATAGAGCGCGGTATGCAACGGCGCGCAAATGCCCGCGCGAGAAGCTTCGCGAGCGATGGCGCCGCCGAGAAAGTCTACTTCGGTGCGCAGCTTATTGCGAATGTCGTAGAGCATCGATGGTGGGTGATCGGTTTGCGCGCCGAGTTTGTTCATTTCCCAGGGATCTTCGTAGAGCGGGATGCCGAGCCCAGCCGCCACACGCTTCCCTTCCTCCATCAAATCATGCAGGAGATGACCGAGATCGGAGAACTGGCTTTCTTGGGCGTAATGAAGTGAGTGTGGAAGTTCAGTCAGGGCGGAGACGGCGTTCACCGCGGAATTAAAGATGACTTTGGACCATTGTGCTGGACGGGCGTCCTCGAGTGCGACGGCCTTTAAGCCGGACGCGATCAACAGATCGGCGGCTTCCTTGACCAGCGAGAACGGCGTGTTCGTAGGTTCGAATGGGCCCATCCAGGTTGCCGTGTCGAGTTCGTACTTCACGTGGTTATCGTCGTGCCGGGTTCCGCTCATAAAGGTGGTCCCACGGATGACATACGTTTTTGAGAGATCAGCGATGATTTCCTCGGCACCAAGACCGTTTTGCGCCGAAAGTATCGCCCCACTGTCGAATAGGTGAGCGACGGGACGGAGCGCTTCTGCAGTCTGAGTACATTTGCACGAGACGATGCCGAGATCAAAATTGGGTAATTCCGCCCGATTGTCCGTGGCGCGAAGGTGAGAATGGAATTCATGGCCGCCGGTCACATGCAAGCCGTGTTCATTGAGGGCGCGGGCGTGCTCTGGCCGTCGGACGAAAGCCCACACCTCCGCTACTCGCGCCAGATGCGCGGCGTAAAGACTGCCGATGGAGCCACAGCCGACAATGCAAATGCGCTTCATTTGAGTGAGAGTCCGACGATTGCGCAGCGGGGCATTCTAGCGGGTGGATTTGAGACGTTCGACACGGACCATCCCGGCAAATTCGCCGTGGCGTGCGTGCTGCATCGCGCGAAAGATGGAATCCCCCGTATTGTGCGAGTCCTCGATGATGACTCCGCTCGAGTAAAGCGCATCCTGGAGAGCCGCGCAAATCGTGTGAACGGGAGCAGCGCCGCCTTCGCCCATACCCTTCGCGCCGTTGAACGTGAAGGGCGACGGCGACTCCATGTGGCCGTAAAGAAGGTCGGGCATATTCATCGCGGTAATCGGCGTGTAGTCGCTGAATGTCGAAGCCATCAGGTTGCCATCGGAATCATACGCGCAGTTTTCCATCAGCGCGGCGCCTATGCCGTGCGCCGTACAGCCGTGCACCTGTCCTTCGACGATGCGTGGATTGATGGCTCGGCCGCAATCGTCCACGCAGGCGTACGCGAGGATTTTCGGCTGGAACGTCTCGCGGTCAACTTCGATTGCCGCAACGTGAATCTGCGCTGCGTACGTGAGGGTAAGATTGCCATACTTGCGCTTGACGTCCGGCAATTGGAACGGCGCATGGTAGACGTGCCGGCAATTCAGAGTGATGTCCCACAAATTTTCCGGCATCCCCGCGTTGTTCACGTTGACGATGTTCGCCAGCGCCCAATAGTTGATCGATTTCTTGGTGCGCTTATCCCGAACTTCCGGTCCTTGCGAACCAATGCCAAATTCAAGATCTTTCACCTTCGCCTTGAGAGCCCACGCGGCCAGGCGGCTCATTTCCTTGCGTAGTTTCTCCGCTGCTCCGTGAATCGCGGCAAGTCCGGTGACAGCAAACTGGCTGGCATACGTTCCCGTGTGTCCGGTGTAAGCATTCTGTTCGGTATCGAATCCGGGCTTGACCTTGACGAGGTCGGGAGAAATGTTGAGGACATCGGCGACGACTTGCGCCGCGGTGGTTTCATGCCCTTGTCCCTGAGGGACAGAACCCATGCTGATCACCACTTCCCCATAAATATCGAGCTTCGCGATGGCCGCTTTGGATTGTCCGGAAAAAGGGGCGCCCGCATTGATGATGCGCGCCTGCCCGAAATTATTTGTCCCAGAATCGAGCGTGGAGCCGATGCCGAGACCGAACCAGCGGCCCTCTTTGCGTGCGGCGGCCTGCTTTTTCTTCCACTCGTCCCAGCCAATCAGATTTTTCGCCATCGCAAGCATCCCGGCGTAGTCGCCGGAATCGTAAACGCATCCGTTGGGCGTGGTGTACGGCATTTCGTTCTTGCGAATGTAATTTCGCACGCGCATCTCGTCCGTGGGGATTCCAAGCGAGTGCCCGCAAATATCCAGAACGCGCTCCATGAACCACAGTTGCTGCATGCGCGAATAGCCGCGGTTCGGACCGACAGGACACTTGTTCGTCAGAACCTGGTTCATATCAATCCGAATGCTTTTGACGCGGTAGGACCCGGCGATCACTTGGGCCCAGATGACGCAGCCGAGCGGCTCGTAGCGCGGGTAGGCGCCGCAATCGTCGACGTGGCGAGAATCAATCGCCGTTATGACGCCGTTTTCGTCCAGGGCTACTCGTGTATCGAGGAAAGTGCGTTCATTTCCGTGCGCGCTGGCCTGCATGTGCTCGGTGCGCGTTTCGGCCCACTTCACGGGCCGGTCGCCGGCCTTGCGGGAAGCCAGCGCACAAACCGCCATATACGGATAGTTGGTGATCTTGATTCCAAAGCCGCCGCCGATATCGAAACTCTTCATCAAAATCTGATCGATCCGCACACCGAGCGCCGGCGAGAGAAACTGTGCCGCGAACGCAGGAAAAGAATTGTTCGACCAATACTCGATGCGCTCCGATCGCGAGTCCCACACAGCGATCATCGCGTTATTTTCAAGCGGCGTGCTGGAGAAACGGTGGAAATGCAACCGGCCGATATGGACCACGTGAGCCGCCTGCTTGAGTGCTTTCTCCACGTCCCCATATTCGAATAGCCCGTGCCAATTGCGGTTTGTGCCCATTTCCGGATGGACGAGGCTCTCCTCTTTCAGCGCGTCCTCCGCGGTCATCACCGGCGGCAGCGGCTCGTAATCGACTTCCACAAGCTCCGCGGCATCTTCAGCGATCATTCGCGTTTCAGCGACAACGGCAGCGACGGGCTCTCCCTGGTAGACGACCTTGTCCACGGCCATTGGATAATCCGCAATTTTCTGCCCAACGTCTGGACCGATCTCAATGAAAGGATTCACCAAGCCCTTCACTTCCGTGCCCGTTAGCGTGCAGACAACTCCGGACAGCGCGGCCGCCTTTGAAACATCCACGCGCGTAATTTTTGCATGCCCGAAGGAAGAACGCACAAATCGGATGTGCAACATCCCCGTAAGTTTCTGGTCATCGACAAAGATTCCCTTGCCGCGCACCAGGCGGTCTTCCTCTTTGCGCCGGATGGGCTGCCCGACCCACTTCACGGAAGCCGCTGCCCCGTCGTGCGCAGCTTGAACCGGCGATTTCACTTTCTTGCGTTTTGTCTGCGCGGCCTTTGGCATAGCTTGGTCTCGTAACTAGCTCAGAGCTTTCTGCAATCCGTCGATCAGCTTCTGCACATTTTTTTTCGCAAGTGGCTCAAGCAGTCCGCCCGCCAGCGATGCAATTCGTCCCATCACGTTCGACTGCCCGCTCCAAATTACTTTTGTGCTTCCGTCCGGCGCCGGCTCCAGTTCAAAACCAGCGCGCAACGTCGCCGAGCCGCCCGGAACCTCGCCGTTTCCCTGATAGACCGCGTGCTTCTCCGGCACAGTTTCAATCAGCGACATCTTCACGGCAGCCGTGCCGCGAATGTGCGAAATCCCCACTCTCAACTTCACCAGGAAATTCTTGTCGTCCAGCCGCTCCATGCTCTGATAATCCGGCAAGAGCGGGCAGAATCGGTTCGGATCGACCAAAAAACTGTAGACCTCTTCCGGCTGTTTCTTGACGACGAATTCTCCGCCAAACTTGATCTCCATGCTCAGCGCTTCTCCATGGCGGCGGCTGCAGCGCGAACGGCCTTAAAAATATTCTGGTAGCCGGTGCAGCGGCACGTGTTGCCGGCAATCCCCTTGCGAATCTGCTGGTCCGTGGGCTTGGGTGCTTTGGAAAGCAAATGAAGAGTGGATAGGAGCAGCCCCGGTGTGCAGTAGCCGCATTGTAAACCGTGACAGTCCGCAAACGCTTTCTGCACTGGATGCAATTCGCCATTTGTCGACAGTCCCTCCACGGTCGTGATCTCTCCGCCATCGGCCATGGGAGCGAACAACGTGCACGATTTTACCGTCCGCCCGTTGAGCAGCACCGTGCAAGCGCCGCAGTAGCTCGTGTCGCAGCCGATGTGCGTGCCTGTCAGATTCAGCTGATCGCGCAGGAATTCCACGAGCAGCGTGCGCGGCTCGACCATCGCATCGCGATGTTCGCCGTTCACGCGCACACGAACAAGAATTTTGTCAGCGTCCGGCATATTCGTGTCCTGACTCGGCTTTCTCGCCGCGTGCGCGTTGCGCGGCGATGCCGATTGCACGCTTCACAAGAGCAGCCACCAGCATCCGTTTGTACTCCGCCGAGCCGCGCATATCGCTCTGCGGCTGGGCCGCCTCATGGGCTGCATCCGCTGCCGCTTGGACATTCTTCGCGTTAAGCGGCGTCCCGCGCAGGGCCGCTTCTGCCTCCGTTGTCCGAATGGCGGTCAAACCGACGCAACCGAGAACTATGCGAGCATCCTTACAAGTGTTCCTGGCGTCCAGAACGAGTTGTACCGCCGCGCTCACCGTTGCGTATACGGGGGCGCATCTTTTGAACGCGACGTACGCGCCGCCACTGCCTTTTGGCGGAACTTTGACAATCACTTCCCGAACAAGCTCGCCGGGTTTCAAGACCGTTGTGTAGGCGTCTTTGACGAACTCTTCGAGCGGCACAGTCCGCTCGCTCATCGACCCAGCACAGCGCACGGAGGTCTCCAGCGCCAGTAAGACGGCGCCCCAGTCTCCACTAGGATCCGCTTCCGCGAGAGAACCACCGATAGTGCCCTGATTGCGCACCTGAACGTCGGCGATGCCCGCTGCACAATCGTGCAAGATTGGAATGGACGCCGCGATCTCGGAATTTTCAATTTCAGCATGACGCACGAGCGCGCCGAATCGCAGTTCGCCGTTGTCGTGCTCAATGCTGTCCAAACCAGGTATGCCGTTGATGTCCACCAGAGCCGCTGGCCGTGCCAACCGCATCTTCATCAGCGGGATCAAGCTTTGCCCGCCAGCCAAAAGACGCGCTTCCTCTCCCAATCGCAAGAGTTGATGGGAAGCTTCTTCGAGCGTCGCAGCGCGATAGTAGGAGAACGGCGATGAGTACACGATGGCTTCCGTCTTGCCTTCATCAGGGATTGCATCTCGACCGAAGCCCATTCGGGAGAGAATAGCAATGCCGGGCGCATTCTATTTCGGATGCACGGGAGTGGCAAGGCGAAACGGTATTCCACCGGCTCGTGAATGAATCCGGTACAAACGTGAGCGGCCTTTCGGGACTGGTGATTCGCGACTCTCTCGTTTATTCTGCCGGATCGTTCCGCATGGCTAAGCACGCAAAGATTGTTCCCATAATTCTCGCCGCGGGCAGCTCAAAAAACTTGGGCATGCCAAAACCGCTCGCGCAATTTGGACCGCACACAGCACTTTCCATCGCAATCGAGAACTGTCAGGACCTGGAGCGTCCTATCGTGGTGCTCGGATGCGATGCGGAGCGCGTGCGGCCAGCAGTACCACCCGCTGCGCGGGCCGTGCTCAATCGCAGGTGGCGCGAAGGCCAGCTAAGCTCCCTCCTCTGCGCTCTTGCACGTGTTCCCCGCTCCGCCGCCGTGCTTGTTTATCCTGTGGACCATCCTCTGCTTGAGAGGCGAATTGTCAAACAACTTGTGCGGGAATTTCGAAGGCGCAAGGCGCCGGAAGAAATCGTCATGCCCCGGCACGAGCGAAGGTTTGGCCATCCCGTCATTATCTCAGCCGAACTGCGAAATGAGCTTTCCTGCGCGGAAACAACGCGAGAGGTGGTCTATCGGTTCCCGGAACGAATCCGAGTTTTTGAAGCAGACACGAGCGCGATTTATGAGGACTTCGACTCTCCGAAGACGTACCGCAAATGCCTTCGCAAATTTCTGGAGCAAAGTTGATCCGAGGTCGGGCCGCGACAGGAGAAGCTTTGAAAAAAGCCCGTCTATTCGGAGCCTGCCATTCATTCAGGGGCCGCTCGATTTGGTAGCGCTAACGGGATTCGAACCCGTGTTTCCGCCTTGAGAGGGCGATGTCCTAGACCCCTAGACGATAGCGCCGGAGAGCTGCACGGGCGAAATCCTGTATCCGTACAAAACGGTCAGTGACGCCATTTTCGCATGGTCCACTGGCCTGAGCAAGTAACGGTCTTCCGCCCTCTCCGGTCTATCGTACAATAGGAGCGATTATGGCGGACTACACAACAGACCACGCCCGCGCGGGCATCCGAACCAAATTGCCGAAACTCGACACCTGGCCCAACCAGTTCTCCGGCTATATAATCACCACACGCTTTCCCGAATACACTTCCGTCTGTCCAAAAACCGGCCTGCCAGACTACGGCACCATCATTGTCCAATACATGCCGCGCAAGGAGTGTCTCGAGCTCAAGGCTCTCAAAATGTACCTCCTCGCTTATCGCGATCTTGGCATTTTCTACGAGAACGCCGTCAACAAAATCCTTCGTGATATCGTCGAAGCGGTTCGTCCCGAATGGTGTGTGGTCCGCGGCGAATTTACGCCTCGCGGCGGCTTGACAACCTCGATCTTCGCTCGCTGGCCGGAGCTCCCCTCAAACCGCAAAACCCGGGGTAACGTTCGCGCCAGGCGAAGTTAGCCCCGCTTACCATACCTAGACAAGGCGAGAATTGCGGGAGATAATTCCACCGGCATCCAGAACCCATGCTGGAGCCATGTCCGAGGAGGGTGAATGAGCATTTCTCCAAATGTGCCGAGTCCGGAAGAATCCTATCGATATGAATCCACTGGAACGCCGCGCTGGATTGCCGTGCTATTTGTCGTTCTGTTTATCGCCCTGGCCGCGTTCGGCTATGTGGGCTATTCCGGGATTTCCCGGCTCGAGCAAAATCTTGCCAAAGAGCAGGATCAGAGCAAGGTGCTGACCGCGCAGCTTGAGCAAGCGAATTCGCGTCTCGCCGATTTGAAGGGCCACATCGAAGTCACAGAACAAAAAATGGGCATGACGGTCTCGGAGCTGGCTCAAGCCAAGAGCCGAGCCGAAGCCATTCGCAAGGAACAGGTGGCATCGGACCAAAAGCTGACCGCGCAATTGTCTCAGGTCAAAAAGGAGAGCCAGGAACAGATTGGCGCCGTGGCCACCGAGGTCGGCGGCGCGAAAAAGGACATTGAGGCGACGAAAACGGATCTCGAAGCTACCAAGGGAAAGCTCGAACGCGCCACCGGTGACATGGGTGTCATGAGCGGTCTCATTGCCCGCAACCACGACGACCTAGATGAGTTGAGGCGTCGCGGCGACCGCAACTATTACGAATTCACTCTCACGAAATCGAAGAACGGCCAGAAGGTCGGACCGACACAGCTTACGCTCAATAAGACCGATCCAAAAAAGTCCAAGTACACCCTGACTGTTCTCGTGGACGACCGAACTATCGAGAAGAAGGACAAGACTGCTGGCGAGCCCGTGCAGTTTTATGTGAAAGGCGCATCCAGAATGTCTCCGTACGAGATCGTGGTCTTCGACGTGACTAAGAACCAGGCCACCGGCTACCTATCTACTCCCAAGGAGGCTGGCGCGCCCGCCGCTCCGGCAGGTGCTGCTCCGGCGGCAACGCCAACAGCGGCACCGACCAAACCTTAGCCTTACATTTGCCTCAGCCCCGATTGAAATCGTAAGCCCTGTGCCGCTTTCTGGAAACATTCTGCGGGACAGGGCTTCTGTCTTTTCTCTCCCCGGTCTACCATGCAAATTCGGACCATGTTGCTTTCCAATCGATGTCGTGCGGTTCTTTCTTTCGCTTTCACTTTCTCGCTTGTCCCGCGCGCCTTTCCCCAGCAAACGGCTCAGACCTCTCCCGACATTCATGTCAGCGTAGACCGCGTAAACGTCGGCGTAGTCGTCACCGACTCCCGCGGTCAATTCGTCGGAGGCCTCTCCCGTAAAGACTTCCATATCTTCGACGACGGCGCTGAACAGCCCATCACCGATTTCCTCAGCGTGGACGGGCCTGCCCAGGTCCTTATCCTCATCGAAGCCGGCCCCGCCGTTTACCTCCTCCAAGGCGCCCATCTTCAGGCTGTCCACGCACTTCTAGCGGGCCTCGCTCCGAGCGACCGTGTGGCCATCGCTCGCTACAATGAAGCTGCCGAGCCTATCCTTAACTTCACGCCAGACAAACTAGTCGCCGCGGGCGCTCTGGACCAGTTGCAATTTAATCTCGGCTTCGGTCAGTTAAACCTCGCTTCCAGCCTTGCCACTGCGCTCGATTGGCTGGAGCGCGTTCCCGGAAAAAAATCGCTCGTCCTGCTCTCGACGGGCATTGATACCTCACGCCCGGCAGCTATCGACAATCTGCTGGCACGTCTAAAGTCTGCAGACGTGCGTGTCCTTGCCGTCTCGCTCGGCGGCGAACTGCGCGTTCCCCAGACCGCCGAGAAAAATCGCTCCAAGAAAGTTCCCGCTACTCCGCAGAAGACTCTGGCCGTCAACGAAGCCTTGTCCCAGGCCGATGCGGAGTTAAAGGCCATTGCGCAGTCCAATGGAGGCCGCGCCTACTTTCCCTTAACCAGGAAGGATTTTGCCGAAGTGTTTACGCAGATCGCTCAACTTGTCCGTCACGAATATAATCTTGGATTCGTCCCGCCAGCGCATGATGGAAGAATCCACTCTATCGACGTTCGTGTCGCAGACTCTACGCCCGCGAGTTCCTCGAGCGCCTCATCAGATGCTCCGCCAACCTCAGCTTTTCGAGTCGACCACAGGCAAGCCTACGTCGCCCCTCCAACTGGGCAGCCGTAATAGATGAATTCGTACTTGGTTTTGTTCCGTGAGGAATGTTCCGTAGTTTGGAAATCCTCAGGAATTGCTACTCGAACTCTTTCAGCGTCTTCGCCATCTCACTCAATTTCTCATTCATTATCCCAAAAACGGTTCCCGCCTCAAACGTGCCGTCGCCGTTGCGCTTCCCGGCCGCGGACTTTGTCAAAATCTCAATCCCCTGCTCCACCCTGCCGACCGGCCAGATATGAAATTTACCTGCCGCCACTGCGTCCATCACGTCTTCCCGCAGCATCAAGTCCTCGACGTTGGACTCCGGCATCAGCACGCCTTGTGTCCCGGTCAATCCCTTTATCCGGCACACATCGAAAAACCCCTCGATCTTCTCGTTGACTCCGCCAATCGCCTGAATATCTCCCTGTTGGTTCATCGATCCCGTCACCGCAATATCTTGCCGCAGGGGAATACCGGAGAGCGCCGAGGCCAGTGCATAAATTTCGGTCGAGCTCGCGCTGTCTCCATCCACTCCTGAATACGATTGTTCGAAGCAAATGCTCGCCGACAGCGACAAAGGCTTGTCCTGTGCAAACAGGCTCCGTAAATATCCCGAAATGATGTGCACTCCCTTGTCATGAAACCGTCCGCTCAAATTTGCTTCGCGCTCGATATTGATGACGCCCAGCTTGCCGAGTGCTGCGGACGCGGTGATCCGAACAGGCTTCCCAAACGAATAGCCTCCAATTTCCAGAACGCTCAACCCATTCACTTGCCCTACGCGCTCACCAGTCACATCGACGAGAAGCGTTCCTTCCTCGATCATCTCGCGAATGCGCGTTTCGATCAGGTTGTGCCGCTGCATCTTCGAAGCCAGCGCGTCTCGCACATGAGCCGCCCGCACAACGTTTTCTCCCGCAGCCGCCGCCGCGTAGTGCGCCTCGCGCGCTAGGTCCGCAATATCCACAAAACGCGCCGTCACCTTGTTTCGCCGGCCCGCTTTGCGAACTCCGTACTCTAGCATCGCCGCGAACGCCCCTCGGTCGAATGGGTAAAGCGCTTCTTTCTCGGAGAGCGTGCGCAACCGCCCCGCATATTCGGCGATCACGCCGTCGCTCATGGGCATCTCTTCGTCAAATTCCACGCGCACTTTGAAAATCTTCTGAAAATCTTCTTCATACTCGTACAGCATCTCGTAGAGCTGCCGGTCCCCAATCAGAATCACTTTTACGTTGATCTCTACTGCTTCCGGCTTCAGGGCGCTTCCGCCGAACGGATAGAACATCTCGAGCGGCTGTATTTCCAGCCGGTTGTGATTCAGCGTCCTCTTCAGCGCCCGCCACACTCCAACCTCGGAGAGTGCTTCAACCGAATACATGATCAAAAATCCGCCGTCCGCCCGCAACAGTGAACCGCCGCGCAGATCCATGAAGTCGCTCGTCCACCCGCCTCGCGTGTCATACGCCCGCTGGATCGTCCCGAACAAATTTGCGTACGTGGGTGTCGTCTCGAAAATTACTGGCGATTCCTCTTCGTCGCTGTGCGCCAAAATCACATTTACGCCATATAAACGGAACGGATCACGCTCCGGCCCGTTCGCACCAGGCATTTTCGGCAGTCCATCCGGGGCCTCGCCCTCGTGTTCGCCTTCGCCTTCGCGCTCCTTAAATGGATCGAGATTATCCAGCAAGTGGTGCCGAACCTCTTCAAGATACTCGGCTACATTGGTCCCAGGATATTTCTCCTTCAGCTCTTCGATCACTCCATCCACAAGCACCGAGGCGGCTTCCTGTTCCAAATAACTCAGCTCGCTGGCCAATTCCCGCGAAAGCGTCAGCGTCTTCCGGTAAACAACCGTAAACTCCTGCCGGAACTGTTCGTACTTCCTCTCGATATCTTCCGCCACGGGCGATTCGAGCTTTCCTTCGTGCACCATCTTCGAAATATCCTCGATCGGCACCATCTGCCCCTCAAGAACGGGAAAAATTTCCGGCAGGGCCACCGCGCCCACTTGCATATGCCCCAGCGCAAACTGCTCCCTCGCGATGCGCCGCGTGAAATCGTCCATCAATTCTTTTTCGCGCACGGTAAAGCGCTCAACAATTCGCCCTTTTTGTCTTTGGAACGGCTCGCCTTCAAATACCTGCGGAATTCGGCGTCGTAGAAAATCAATTCCGGCTTGCATGTCTTTCTTGAAGCCGTTCGCTTGACCTCGCGGCAAGGAAAGCAGCCGCGGCCGGTCGGCGATCTTGAAATTGTTGACGTAGCAACGGTCCAGCGACGGTTTCGTTGGCGGGTGCAAGTCCTCGATCATCTTGGCGATGGTCCCGCCGCGGCTCGTTCCCGCCAGTCCACAAACAAACACGTTGTAACCAGGCGCCGATAATTCCACGCCCATCTTCAGCGCCCGCAGCGCCCGTTCTTGTCCGATAAACCCTTCGCGAAGTTCCGCCTGCGCCGTCGTTTCAAACGGTATGCGCGGCAGTTCGCACCGCCACCGCAGCTTCGTCGGCGGCAACTCTATATGGGCCGGAGCGGTTCTTAGGTTATGGGAACTCATCCGAGCCGGGTACTCTAGCACACCCATGTCGCGTCGGCCGCAGTTTCCACTTCACCGTTTCCCAGCCTGAAATCCTTGTTCCCGCCAGGGCTGGGTGCCATCTACTAACGCGCAATTTTCTCTTAGCCTCCAGATTCCCGTTCCGGCTCTCACGCATTCTTTATGGCCAGTTCGTCGCGATGTTCCATATACACGCGGAACACTCCCATTGCCGCAGCTACGATCGTCGGCCCTGCCACCAGCCCCAGCAGGCCGAACGCCTCCAAACCACCAAGCACTCCAATAAACAGCAGCAACTCATTCAACCGCGTACGGTTCCGCAAAAGCAACGGCCGCACTATATTGTCCGCAACCGTAGACACGCCTCCGCAAATCGCAAGCACCAACAACGCCTTCCACCAATGTCCCGTGAACCCAAGCCAAAGCGCTACAGGTCCCCATATCAGCGCTGAACCCACCACCGGCACAAGAGAAAAAAACGCAATCAGCACTCCCCAGAAAACCGGCGTTGAAATTCCCACGAGCGCAAATGACACGCCTCCCAGTACACCCTGTATCGCCGCCACCAGCAAGCCTATCGCCACGCTCGCGAAGATAAGTTCCTTCGATTCTTCCACCATATCCGTTTGGATCGTTTCATCAAACGGCAAAAGATGCCGCACTGCATGCACGATCGCTTCGCCGTCCCGAAACATGAAGAACAACGCAAAGATCATAATGAACAAATCCACGAAGAAGCTCACCAGATTTTTCAGCAACCCCGTAAATTTTGATCCCAGAAAGGCCGCAATTTTTTCAGCGGTTTGCTGCAAGGGCGCCGACACATCCAATGTCCGCCACGATTCGGGCAGCCTCGTGCGAACCCATTCCTCGACCCTTAGCGTCAGCCCTTCGCTCGGGCCCTGGCCATGCACCGCCAGCGCGCTTTGCAGCCGGGCCGTGGCGTCAAGCGCTTCCCGCGCCGTGAAGACCAGCACCACCAGTGCCGGCACGATCAGCAGCAAGGTTACCGCGAGCGTGCTCGTCAGCGCCGCCGGGGTCGCGTTCAATTTCCGTGACATCTTCTCGTGCAGCGGATAAAAGAATATTGCCAGCACCGCCGACCACGCCAACGGCACAAGAAACGGCTCCGCGATCAAAAAGACGAAGTATCCTAAGAGCAGAATCGCTCCGTAGGAAAGTACGGTAGTCAACTGGCCACTCGTTGTAGTGTTCGTTGGCGTGACGGCTTTCATACGCGGTATATAATCTTTCAGACTCTTTCGAACCAGGTCCTTCTTGGCAACTTGAGCACACCAACTATGGCGTCGAATCCCACTCCGCTATCTTCCTACCAATTTCGACTCCTTGCTGTACTTGCTTTGATTAACTTTGTCAATTTTGCCGATCGCCAGGTTGTCGTCCCGCTTCTTCCTTTGCTCCGCCAGCAAATGAGTTTAACCGACGCACAACTCGGGTCCCTGCAAACCTGGCTTCTCGTTGTTCTTGCTGTCGCCAGTATACCCGGCGGCTTTCTGGCCGACCGCTTCAGCCGTACCCAAATTATCACAGCGGGTGTCGGCTTCTGGAGCCTGGCCACCATTGCCTGCGGCTTCGCCTCTTCTTTTCTGCTTTTGCTCGTCGCCCGCGCAACGATCGGAGTCGGAGAAGCCGCCTACGCTCCGGCCGCCCAGTCCATGATTTCCGATTCCTTCCCCTACCAACGCCGCGCCATGTCTCAGTCCATTTTCGCTTCCGGAATGCTCCTCGGTGGCGCCGCAGGCCTCGCCGTCGGCGGGATTATGGGTGAGGCGTATGGATGGAAATTCACCTTCATCATAGTCGGGTTGGTTTGCCTAGTCCCTGGGCTTTTCGTCCTCACTCTGCCCGACCCGCCACGCAGGCCCCGCTCGGAAGTCGTGCCTTTGTCCAGTTTGCTCCGGGTCCCTGCATTTCTTGCCATGATTGTCGCCGGCACTCTGATCACCTTCGCGAGCGTCTCGCTGCTCACCTGGGGCACCGATTTTGCCGTCAACTACAAAGAATTCAGTCTTCGTGAGGCCGCTCTCTCTCTTGCCCTCGTCGCTCTTCTCTCTCTCGTGCTCGGTGTCCTTGCTGGAGGCCTTCTCGCCGACCGTCTCCAGCGAAAGTATCCTTATGGCCGCATCCTCGTCATCGCGGCCGCCTTTCTGTTTGCCGCTCCGTTTCTCCTACTAGCCATTCAATCAGACGAAAAATGGATCTTCCTCGCCGCCCTCTTCATCGGCGGTTTCTTTATGTCTTGGTATCACGGCCCCGTCACCGCGGTCTTGTGCGATTTGACCCCTCAGCGCGCGCATGCCACGGCCATCGGCGTCTACATGTTCGTCACGCAACTTCTGGGCGCTTTAGGACCGCAACTCGTGGGGAAAATCTCCGATGCCAGCGATCTTCAACTTGGCTTGCAGGTTGCCGTCGCGGTAATGGTATGTGGCTCGCTCCTGATGTTTCTCGTGATTTACTTTGTTCGCCGCGATGGCCTCCACCATCCTCGCCTCGCCGCGTTTCACGTCGAACCTGGCGATTAGCTGGCTCGTCGGCCTTCCGCCACGTGTAACGAACAACTACTTAATTCCCACCATCTCGATCAGCCTTAGGACATCCGCTTCGGGCACGTCGTAGAGTAATCGCTCGTCCTCTTCTTCCAGCCTCTCTCGCAAATACTCCGCTGCAACGAAGCTAGCCTCCCGGTCGGTCAGGTCGCGCCCTCGGCGCTCGCGAAATTTCACGAATGCCGTGTGCGCTAGGCCCACCACGTTCGCCGCTCCATCCACAAAAAATTTTGTGTCGATCGTGTCGCTATGCCGCGTCGCCACTCCATTCCACATGTGCGAAAACCGGCATTGATACACCTGACCGCCCAGTTTCGAGGTCACTTCAAATGCCCCGACAAACTGGCTCATCGCCCCAGCATTCGCTAGTACCGGCCGCGTCGTGGTCACAGTTCCTCTCTTTTCTCTTTACCTCGTTACTTCTTTTCTTAGACGCTTCTTATCTGCTGACCGCCGCCGCCCTCTCCGCATGCGAGTAACTCTGTATCGCCGCCGCCACTCCAGCCCCCGCCGGCACGCGGCAGCCTTGATCCTGCAGCACCTTTTCCATCGCCGAGAGAAACAGCAACACGAACGGTTTCTGGCTGCAATAGCCCATCAACCCCACTCGCCAGATTTTCCCCTTCACCGGCCCGAACCCGCCGGCGATCTCAATATTGAATTCTTCCAGCAGCTGATTCCGCACCTTTACGTCGTCAATCCCATTCGGAATCATCACGGCCGTTACCGTCGGCAGACGGTCCGCAGGATTCTTCACCAGCAGCCCCATCCCCATCGCCTCGACTCCCGCGATCAGCGCCAACTGATTCACGCGATGCCTCTCCCATCGCGCTTCCAGCCCATCCTCCAACACAATTCTCATCGCCTCCCGTAGAGCATAGATCAGGGATATCGGCGGCGTGTGATGGTACAGCCGTTCCTTCCCCCAATAATTCATTGCCGTCGTCAAATCGAAATACCAGCTCTGCACCTTCGTCTTCCGTTTCCGGAAAACTTCCTCCGCCGCTGGACTCACCGTAATCGGCGACATCCCCGGCGGCGCGCTAATCGCTTTCTGCGACCCGCTGAAGCAAATGTCTATTCGCTCGCGATCCACATGCAGCGGCACCGCCGCCAGCGACGCCACGGTGTCCACTACCAGCAGCGCCCCCAACTCGTCCGCCACTTTTCGGTAAGCATCCAGCTTCGTCACCACTCCCGACGAAGTCTCTCCATGCGCCAACCCAATCATCTTGATCTTCTTGCCCTTGCCCGCCCGGCGTACATCCTCCGCGTCCACCGGCAACCCGTATGGCGCATCCACCTTAATCACTTTCGCCGTAGCGCGCGACGCAATCTCAAACATGCGATCCGAAAAAACTCCATTCACGGCCACAATGGCCTCATCGCCCTCTTCAAGTGCATTGAGCACCGACGCTTCAATCCCGCCCGATCCCGACGCCGAGAGCGGCATCGTCAGGCGGTTCGCCGTCTGAAATATTTGCCGCAATAAGATCTGCGTCTCGTCCATGCATGTCTTGAACCACGGATCCAGGTGCCCCACCAGCGGCGCCGCCAGCGCCCGGTACACACGCGGGTCCACCGACGACGGCCCAGGCGTCAGCATCAACCGCGATGGGGGATTCAATTCGCCAACTTGTTGCGTCATTTTCTTTACCCTTCTATTTTTCTCACTGAAACTCCGGCCCCGCCCTCAAAACCGCGCAAGCATCCACTCTTCGAGGAATCTTCAGCATAGCGGCGAGAACCACAATTTTCGCCCCAACGCACGCGCCACCGCAACCGACAATTTGGCCGCTACCATTGCCTCGCAACTAACTTCAACCCGCCGCCATCGCTTGCATCCACCCGCCCGCCAAGAACAGTATCGCCAC
>Ga0247680_1000029_pt1 | contig 92517 bp, 65 predicted proteins | sample CNK21_metaG_FD_182803 | JGI IMG/M metagenome (GOLD analysis project Ga0247680, IMG submission 182803) | Soil microbial communities from Purdue University Martell Research Forest, Indiana, United States - CNK21 | ecosystem: Environmental > Terrestrial > Soil > Temperate forest > Bulk soil...
CCAGGAAACTGAAGTTGAAGTTATCAGCCCTCGCGTCACATAGCTAGGCCCCAAAATCTTCATTAGAATGCCCGGTTGACATAGACAAAAATTTTCTTTATTTTCATACTATGAACTCTCGGGCGCATCGCCACCATCATCACCACGGCCACACGCCGCGCCCGATGAGGTGTGCATAGAGTTTCGCTACACAAAGCACTCATCGGCCCGCTGGCGCAACAAGCCCCAGCGGGTTTTTTCGTTTTTGGCACGATTCTTCATCCTCACTTTCAGGAGCAACGCAAGATGACTGGCACGCAAACGAAGCCGGACTTCGACAAAGCAGGTGGGCTTGTTCCCGCCATCATCCAGGACCACAGTTCCGGTGACGTCCTCATGCTCGGTTTCATGAACTCCGTCTCATTCGCGGAAACCCAGCGTACCGGTGAAGTGGTTTTCTTCAGCCGCTCGCGCAATAAGTTATGGAAAAAAGGCGAGTCCAGCGGGCACATCCTCAAAGTGCGCGAACTTCGCGTCGATTGCGATGCCGACACCCTGCTTGTCCGCGTCGAAGCCGTAGGTCCCGGCGTCTGCCACGAAGGGTACCGCAGTTGCTTCTTCCGCAAGCTGGAATCTGATGGCACCAGCAAAATCACTGAAGACCGCACGTTCGCGCCAGAAACCATCTATGGCCGGGAGAAAAAGGCATGAGCCGTCTAAAACTCGGCATACCCAAAGGCAGCTTGCAGGACGCCACACTCGAGCTTTTCGCGCGTGCCGGTTGGAAAATCACCATCAGTTCGCGCAGTTACGTCCCTACGATCGATGATCCTGAAATGGAATGCCTCATGGTTCGCGCTCAGGAAATGGCCCGCTACGTCGAAACCGGCGCTCTCGATGCTGGAATCACCGGCCACGATTGGGTCGTCGAAACCGGCGCAGCCGTCGACGAACTTTCCGAGCTCGTCTACGCCAAGCAGCGCCTCGCCCGCGTCCGCTGGGTTCTCGCCGTTCCTGAAGATTCTTCGATGCGTGACGTCCGCGACCTCGAAGGCAAAACCATCGCCACGGAAGTCGTCCACATCACCGAAAAATATCTCGCGCGCCACGGCGTCAAAGCCCGCGTCGAGTTTTCCTGGGGGGCCACCGAAGTCAAAGTCCCCCAGCTTGCCGATGCCATAGTGGAAGTTACGGAAACCGGCTCGTCGCTGCGCGCGAATCGTCTTCGGATTGTCGATACTGTTCTCGAATCCGCCACCGTTTTCATCATGAATCGCGGCGCCGCTGCCGACTCATGGAAGCGCGAAAAAGCAGAAAACCTTATCCTCATGTTGCAGGGCGCCATCGCCGCCGCCAGCAAAGTCGGCTTGCTCCTCAACGTTCACCGTGACGATCTGGCCGCCGTTCTCGGCGTCTTGCCTGCTCTCAAGAAGCCCACTATCTCCGCTCTCAGCGACCCCGATTGGGTGGCCATCAACACCATTGTCGAAGAAGCCGTGGTCCGCCAAATCTTGCCCAAACTAAAAGCCGCCAAAGCCCAAGGCATCGTCGAATATCCACTGAACAAAATCGTGCTCTGATGCGCATTCTGAAACTCACTTCCGCCGTCGAAAAAAATCTCCTCCAAGCACGCTACGAGCGCGACCGGGAAGCCGAACGCGTCGCCACAAAAATCATCGCCGATGTCCGCAAACGCGGCGACGCAGCGCTCGCCGCCTGGGCAAACAAATTGGATGACATCGACCTCCGCCGCGGCGGTGTTTGGGTCTCGAAAAACGAAATTAACGCCGCGCGCAAACAAGTCTCTTCAGATTTTCTTCACGCTGTCCGTCACGCGGAAAGAAACATTCGCTGCGTCGCTGAAAAGCAGCTGCCGGGCGCATGGTCAATGGAAGTAGAGCCGAGCGTAACGATCTCTCAACTCGTACGTCCCGTCGAATCTATCGGTTGTTACATTCCCGGCGGCCGCTTCGCCCTCGTGTCGACACTTCTGATGACCGTCGTCCCCGCACATGTTGCAGGCGTTCGCAGCATCACCGTCGTTTGCCCCAAGCCCAATCCCCAACTTCTCGCCGCCGCAAGTTTGATCGGTGTAACCAAGATCGCCCGCGTCGGCGGCGCGCAAGCCATCGCCGCGTTGGCTTATGGAACAAAAAATGTACCTCGCGTGGATAAGATCTTCGGCCCCGGCAACCGCTTCGTCACAGCCGCCAAACAGCTAGTCAGCAGCGACTGCGCGATCGATCTCCCCGCAGGTCCCACAGAAGCCATCGTTCTTGCGGAAAAAGGCAACGCGGAATGGATCGCTGCCGATCTTCTCGCGCAGGCAGAGCATGCTCCGGATGCAGGAAGTTTTCTCGTAACTCCTTCCCGTAAATTAGCGAAAGCAGTCGAAAAGGAAGTCCAATCGCAGTTAGCGCATCTTCCGCCAAGCAATCCCGCTCACCAATCCATGCGCAATACCGGTGCAATCCTGCTCGCAGTTTCTCTCGAAGCCGCTTGCATTTTTTCCAACCGTTTCGCCCCGGAACATCTCAGCCTTCCGCACAATCAAGAATCCCTGCACAAAAAAGTCACGGCCGCAGGCACCATCTTCATCGGCCCCTGGGCCGCGCAGCCCCTCGGCGATTACATGAGCGGCAGCAATCACGTCTTGCCGACGGGCGGCTGGGCCCGCATGCGCGGCGGCCTCTCCGCCGCCGACTTCGTCAAATGCATCAGCGTCCAAACCATCTCCAAGAAAGGCTTCCTTCGCCTCGCGGATTCCGCCGAAACTCTGGCAGAATCCGAAGGCTTGCTCGCGCACCGCAATGCCGTGAGGATTCGCCGATGACACCAACTCTCCCCACACGCCAGGCCATCCTCGATCGCCGCACCTACGAACCGCCCGGCGAAGGCCGCGCCGACAAACTTCGCCTCGACTTCAACGAAAACACCGCTGGCTGCTCGCCGAAGGTTCAACGCGCCCTCGCAAAACTCACTCCCAAACTTCTCTCCATGTATCCCGAATACGACCGCGGCACGCGCCGCCTTGCACGCCATTTTCAGATAGCCCCCGAAGAACTCCTTCTCACCAACGGCGGCGACGACGCCCTCCGCCTGTTCTTCGACGCGTTCGTCGACTCTGGCACCACCGCCGTCATCATCGAGCCCACTTTCCCCATGTACCGCTACTGGGGTGAGGTGGCGGGAGCGAAAATCGAGGTCCAACGTTACACACCCGCTATGGAATTTCCTCTCGATGGCGTCCTGCAAGCGCTCGCCTCCAAACCTCGCGTCCTCTTCGTCTGCAATCCCAACAATCCCACCGGCACTCTGCTGCAAAAAGAAACCATCGAAACAATTCTGAAAGCTGCCACCCACACCGCCGTCGTCCTCGACGAGGCCTACGCCGAGTTCTCCGGCCTCACCGTCATCCCTTGGATCAATCAATACCCCCAACTCTTCGTCGCGCGCACATTTTCCAAAGCCGCCGGACTCGCTGGCCTCCGTCTCGGAGCTGTCATCGCCTGCGCCGACTCTCTCGCCATCCTTCGCCGCGCCACCGCTCCCTTCCCCGTCAACGTCGCCGCACTGGCCGCCGCTGAAGTGGCCGTCGGCGATGCCAAAACCATGAAGCTCTACGTGAAAAATATCCTCCGCACCCGCGCCTGGTTCGAAAAAGAACTCCATAAACTTGACGTAAGAACTTATCCAAGCGCCGGCAATTTTCTCCTGGCTGGTTTTGGTCCCGGTGGCTCGGAACTGTGTTCGAAATTGCAAACGCACGGCATCCTGCTTCGTGACCGTTCGAAAGACATCGGCCCCGGCTTCATCCGCGTCAGCATCGGCACACAAAAAGAAATGGAACGCTTGCTGAAACGCATCAAGCGGTGCCGCTGAGGACACGCTTATGCCGCGCACAGCCACAATCCACCGCAAAACAAACGAAACGGACATCCGTCTCAAGCTGAATCTCGACGGCCGCGGAAAATCGCGCATCTCGACGGGCATCCGCTTCTTCGATCACATGCTCGATCTTGTCGCGCGCCACGGTGCCTTCGATTTGAAAATCACCGCGAAAGGCGATCTCGATGTTGATCAGCATCACACCGTAGAAGACGTCGGCATCGCTCTCGGTGAAGCCGTTCTCAAAGCCCTCGGCTCCAAACGCGGCATCCTCCGCGCCGGATATTTCCTCATGCCCATGGACGAAACCCTCGCCGCTGCTGCCATCGATCTCAGCGGCCGCCCCTATTGCGTTGTAAACGCGAAAATCTCCTCAAGACGTGTTGGCGACTTTCAATCCGAACTCACCGAAGATTTTTTCCAGGGATTCGCGCAAGCCGCCCGCGCCAATGTCCACCTTCGCGCCCTCTACGGTCGTTCCTCCCATCATCAAATTGAAGTCATCTTCAAAGCCTTCGCCCGCGCTCTTCGTTTCGCCGTCTCGCGCGACAAGCGCCTCCGCAGCGTCCTCCCCAGCACCAAAGGACTCCTATGAAAATCACTCTGCTCGATTACGGTGCGGGCAACGTGACCAGCGTTGAACGCGCTTTGCGCCGTCTCGGTGCTGAGCCGCAGCGCTCCAACTCTCCAGAATGCATCGCCAAATCCGAAGCCATCATTCTCCCCGGCGTCGGCCACTATTCCGCTTTAATCCGCGCCCTCGATCAGCAGCGTGTTCGCGCTCCTCTCGTTGATGCTCTCCATCGCGGCGTTCCCTTCCTCGGAATCTGCCTCGGTCTCCAGGTCCTCTTCAAATCCAGCGAAGAAGCCCCCGAATTGCAAGGCTTGAATCTCCTCCCGGGAAGCGTTTGCGCGCTCCCCTCGACGGTCAAACTCCCCCACATGGGCTGGAATCAGCTCAGGCTCACGCGCTCTTCCCGCCTTCTCGAAAAGATTTCGCCCGAAGCCTTCTTCTACTTCGCGCACTCCTTCGCCGTAACCGACTCTAACGGCGAATCCGTCGCCTTCTGCCACCACGGCTCCGATTTTGCCGCCGTCATCGAACACAAGAACATTCTCGCCGTCCAATTCCACCCCGAAAAAAGTGGCGATCCCGGATCGCGGCTTCTTCAGAATTTTCTCGCAGTCTGCTCAGGTTCCTGACAATGCCCTGCCAACTGTTTTCAATATTGTCATTCCCAGCGAAGCGAGGAATCTGCTTTTTCTTCCGGTCCGGGGTCAACGCATGAGCCTCGCCCACCGCATCATTCCTTGCCTCGACACCGACGGCGCCCGCGTCGTCAAAGGCGTTAACTTCGTCGGCCTGCGCGACGCCGGCGATCCCGCCGCTCTCGCCGCCCGCTACAACGCGGAAGGCGCCGACGAACTCGTCGTCCTCGATATCGCCGCTTCCCGCGACCGCCGCCCAACATTTCTCGATACCATCCGCAGCGTCGCTGCCGAACTCTCCATTCCGCTCACCGCCGGTGGCGGCATCCGCTCGCTCGAAGACGCCCGCTCCGTCATCCTCGCCGGCGCCGACAAAGTCACCGTCAACACCGCCGCGGTCGCCCGCCCCGATCTCATCTCTGAACTCTCGCGCGAATTTGGCGCACAAGCCGTCGTCCTCGCCATCGACGCAAAGCGCGCCGACGACCGCTGGGACGTCATGGTGCGCGGCGGCCGCGATTCCGCTGCACTCGATGCCCTTTTGTGGGCCAAAATCGGCGTGGCCCGCGGCGCCGGCGAAATCCTCCTCACTTCCGTTGACCGCGACGGCACGCAACTCGGTTTCGACGTTCCTCTCACTGCCGCGATCTCTCGCGCCGTCTCCGTTCCGGTCATCGCCTCCGGCGGCGCAAAACTCCCCGAACATTTTGCCCAAATCTTTTCCGAAGGCGCCGCCGACGCCGCCCTCGCCGCCTCCATCTTTCACGACAACACTCAGTCCATCCGCGAACTGAAACACTTTCTCGCGGCTCGCAACATCGAGGTTCGCCTCCCATGCTGATCCCCTGCATCGACCTGCAAGGCGGCCAGGCAGTCCAACTCGTCCACGGCCGCAAGCGTGAACTCGCCGTCGCCGACGTCTTCGGTCTCCTCGACAAATTCAAATCACACGAATGGCTGCACATCATCGACCTCGACGCCGCCATCGGCACCGGCAACAACAACGCACTGGCACGAGAACTCTGCCTTCAGGCCCGCAGGCGTTACAGAATGAAAATCCGTGCCGGCGGCGGTATTCGAACCGCGGCCCGCGCCAAGGAACTCGCAGCTTGGGGCGCCGACCAGGTCATCATCGGCAGCGCCGCCTTCCGCGAAGGTAAAATCAATTTCCGCTTCCTCCGCTCCCTCAACAAAAAACTCCCTCGCAAAAAGATCGTCATCGCCCTCGACACCGTTCGCGGCCGCATCACTATCCATGGCTGGCGCCGCCGTCTTACGCTTCGCCCGCAAGATGTCCTTGCTCGACTCGAACCTTTTTGCGGCGCCTTCCTCTGCACCGACGTCGACCGCGAAGGCACTATGGCCGGCGCAAATCTAAAATGGTTTCGCAAACTCCGCGCCGCGACAAAACATCCCATCATCGCCGCCGGCGGCATCAAATCCCACCGCCAAATCTCAGCCCTCCAAAGAATCGGCATGGACGCCGCCGTGGGCATGGCCATCTACAAGAATCGACTCCGCTGATCGTTCCATTCCGCTGCTTCCGCGTAGGGTCATCCTTCCGAGGATGACCGCTCCTCTCTCCGTCTGTAGGGTCATCCTTCTGAGGATGACCGTGAACATTACCTTCCTCACGCGTGTATCCCTGCTGCGCGAAAGTCCTTCTTCCTCCTTTCCCACTTGCGGTACGATACGCACGCATGCGCAAAATATTTCTACTGTCGTCCCTGTTGTTCATCTTCTCTTGTGCCGGTCGCGCTCAAGACGCTTCGAACGATTCCCTGCTCTTCACTCTCAGGCCGCTCGGCAACAACGTCTATGCCGCCATCGACAAACCCAAGAGCAGCGCCGGTTCGAACGCCGGCTTCGTCATCGGCGACGACGGCGTCGCCGTCATCGACACCTTCCAGGACGCCAAAGCCGCGCAACAACTCCTCGCTGAAATCCAAAAACTCACCAAGCTCCCCGTCAAATTCGTGATCAACACGCACTACCACCTCGACCACGTCACCGGCAACGGCGTCTTCGCGCAGGCCGGCGCCGTCATCATCGCGCAGAAAAACGTCCGCGCGTGGATTCACACTGAAAATCTGAAATTCTTCGGCCCCAACATCAAGCCCGAACAAAAAGCCTGGATCGATGGCCTCGTCGCTCCCAGCGTCGGCTACGAAACTTCTGTCGATTTGTATTTGGGTTCGCGAAAAATTCTCGTCCGCTATTTTCCAGGCCATACGGGTGGCGATTCCGTCGTCATCGTTCCCGACGCGCAAGTCGTCTTCACCGGCGATCTTTTCTGGAGAAAAACGCTGCCAAATCTAATCGACGGGACAACCGACAAATGGGCGGAGACCGATGCGAAGCTGGCAGCCGATTGGCCCAAGGCCGCGTTCGTCTCCGGCCACGGCGACGTCGGCACCGCTGCCGATGTACAGGAATTCCGCGCCTATCTCGTGGAGCTGCGCGGCGTGATCGCGGAATCCATCAAGAATGGACTCTCAGGCGACGCGCTGGTGAACGCCGTGCTGCCGCAACTTCAGAAGAAGTATGGCAGTTGGGATTTCTTCGATCACTTTTCCAAACGCAATATCGCGGACGTGGAAAAAGAACTGCGCGACGACAAGAAAATTCCGCAGCCTGCAGCCGAGCCCTAGTACACGCGCGTATCCCACCAAATTAACGGAAGGGCTCGTTCTCGTTCGAGGCCTCCATCGTTAGCATTTTTACGGCTGACACTTCTTATCTCAAATACGCATCCGTAATGTACTGCTGGACCATCCGCTGGGTGTTGAAGAACGAACCGTTGATGGCGATGGCGTGCTGCATGATCTGGATGTACTGCCGGGGCTCTTTGTAAAACATCGGGAGAATAATGTTTTCTAACTTCCAGTAGAGCGATTCGGCTTCTTTGCTATTGTCCGTCGTTACATCAGCCGGGTCCATGGAGCGGCGCGGCTCGCCGATCGACCATCCGGTTACGCCTTCGATGTGCCCTTCCGCCCACCAGCCATCGAGAATGCTGAGGCTCGGGACTCCGTTGAGCGCGGCTTTCATGCCGCTGGTGCCGGAGGCCTCGAGGGGAAACTGCGGCGTGTTGAGCCAAAGATCGACGCCAGAAGTCATTCTTCCGCCGAGTTCGAGATTGTACTCGTCGAGGAAAACAACAGGGACTGCTTTGCGAAGAGCCTTCTTCGCTTGGAAAATGTGGCGAATGATGTCCTTGCCACCGGTGTCGTTGGGATGCGCTTTGCCAGCATAAATGATCTGAAAATGTCCGGCATTCTTGGCGATCAGCCGCAAGCGGTCCAAGTCCGAAAGGATCAGATCCGCGCGTTTGTAGCCTGTAGCGCGCCGCGCGAAACCGATCGTGAACGCCTCCTCATCCAAGTGGAGACCAGTTTTCTGGCGCACGGCTTCGAGAAGCTCGTGCTTGGCGATGAGGTGCGCAGTCCACACTTCTTCTGGAGGAAGCCCGAGCGCGCTTCTGAGGCTGTAGTTGTCTTCGCGCCATTGTGCGATGTGGCGGTCAAAAAGCTGCTGATAGGGAGACGAAGTCCAGGTGCCTGCGTGAACGCCGTTAGTGATGGCTTCGATGGGAACTTCCGGAAACATCTGTCGCGAGGTGACCCCGTGCTGTTTAGCCACGCCGTTGACGTAGGTGCTGAGGCTCAGGGCCAGATACGTCATATTCAGATGGGCTCCGCCGGCCGCGGCTTCCTGCAAGTTCGGATAGTTCTGCTCCGTCTGGAGAGAGCGCTTCACGAGCTCAGCCACCGAGGCGTCTTTCAGATCGAAAAATTTGCTCTGCTGCGGAAAGACGCGGGTGAGGAATTCGATCGGAAATCGGTCATGGCCGGCAGGCACGGGCGTATGCGTGGTGAACATGCACTTGGCGCGGACTTTTTCGATGTCTTCGCCATTTATAGCAGTGCGCCCAGCCTTTACCGCCTCCTCGCCCAGTAGTTCGAGCGAGAGCAGAGCGGCGTGGCCCTCGTTCATGTGGTAGCGCGTGAGATCTTCGTACCCCAGCGCGCGAAGGATGCGCACGCCCCCAATTCCGAGCAGAACCTCCTGGCACAACCGGTAATAAGAATCGCCGCCGTAGAGACCGCCGGTGAGGTTGCGGTCCCATTCCGCGTTGGAAGGCAGGTCGGCGTCAAGAAAGTAGACCGGGACCTCAAAGCCGCGCACGCCCTTAACGTCATATCGCCAGCAGCGAAGTTCGACGCGGCGATTTTCCAAGGGCACGGTTACGCGCGCGGTTTCTTCCTTGAGAAAATCCTCGACGTTCCAAACGACCGGCTCTTCCGTTTGGGAGCCGTCTTCGGCGAGATGCTGAGAGAAGTATCCCCTGCGGTAGAGGAGAGATACGGCCACCATGGGGAGGCGAAGGTCCGCGGCGGCGCGGATGGTGTCTCCAGCGAGAACGCCGAGTCCGCCGCTGTAGCTCGGCATGGCGTTCTCGAGTGCGATCTCCATGGAAAAGTAGGCGACAAATCGTTTGACTGAATTCGCGTGCGTGGACATCTCTCTCGTTTCTCGCCGGATGCCGCAATCGCAGCCAGGCGGGAAAAATGGGCGACAATCGACCTTTAATTGTCGGGGAAACGCGGCGCTCAATCAAGCGAGTAGAAATGTTCGGTTGCCAAGCACGTTTCACTGTAATTGCGAAGCTTCGTGCCGCAAGATTTGGCGAAGACAGGCAGGAGTTTTTGGCCCGCCGAGCACTGCTATCTCGTTTGGCCCGCCTTTCCAGTCGTCAATTCCCTTTCTTCAGTGTTTCTTTCTCTGCGGAGGAGCGAGCCGGGGGAGTTGGGCGAGTAAGCAGGTCGACGTACAGCTTGTAAAACTTATCCCTGTCGAGTTCCTTTTGGACATCGACGAGAATTTCGCCCATTCCGGGTTGATGGCCGGGGGCCCAGGCCAGCGTGTCGCCGTACGAAGCGCCGTGGTCGAGTGCTACATCGACGTAGAGCTTTTGCCACTTGGTGATGACGCTTGGATCGAGCCATGCGACGGCCGCGAGTTCGTCCCAGAGATAGTTAGATTCCGCATATTTCGCGACGTACTGCGCCGCGGGAGTAGGGCTTTTTGCGACCTGCGCGATCAGACGCTGCTCCATGCGCGTCTTGACAGAAATGTCCACGGTGGTGAGGACGATACGCGGCCAGCGGGCGTGGAGCACCGCGTGGGAGGCTTCCGGATCCATCCAGAAATTAAATTCGCGGCGCGGGCTGAGATTGAATTCAGGGTCGTCGGCCTGGGGGTTCATGCTGCCACCCATGACGATCAGCTCTTTCGTGAGATCGGAGAAGTGCGGGTCCAAAGCAATGGCCACGGCGAGGTCGGTCATTGGACCGGCAGCGTAGATGGTGACTTCGTGGGGATATTGACGGACCATGCGGACCATGAAATTCGCGGCGTTTTCGGTGGAGGGCTTGATCGTGGGAGCGCCTTCGGGCATGGGCGGAATTTCGTCAGGACCATGCACAGTGTGGCCCTTGGCAAAATTCCAAGCGCCCTGATAAATGACTTTGCCGTAGAACGATTCCCATTTGGCGACGTATTGCTTGGAATTTACCAGGGGAAAGGCAGCGCCGGGAATGACGGGTATGTCCGTGCGACCGATGATTTCGAGCAGGCGGAGAGTGTGCTGCACTTCTTCGTCGCGCCAAGCGTCGCCAGTAGGCACTGTGATGCCAAGGACGTCGGTTTCAGGCGAATTAATGAGCGCGAGAATGGCCTGCATATCCGTGCCGCCAGGACCTGAGGCATCCTGGTCGATAATCACTTTGCGTTTGGTCTGAGCCTGCAGCGGAAGAGTGAAAAGAGCGGCGAAGAGGAAAAGGAAAGCGAGGGAGCGACCTTTGACCCCACGTGCTGCCGCGGACTGCATGCGAACGACAATTCCAGTTACCAAATTGCCCTCCCCCTCCCCCCTTTTTTCGTAAGTGCGGATTCTAAAGGGTTTTAAGTGCTGTAATTTTGGAAGTGCGGATTCTAAACGAGTTATGGAGGCGATTTTTGTAAGTGCGGATTCTAAAGGGGTTAGTGAAGGATGAGGTATGACTTGTGACTTATGGAAGAAGGAAAGCCGGCACCTTGGAAAGCTGGACTGGCGGGATCGGGACAGGCAACGAGCAGATAAAAGGAGCTGCGAAAATATAGAATGCGCGCGAAAGGCAGGGGCTCGGAGATTAGCGCCAATGATCACAGAGAATGGTAGCACGTTAGTTACCAATTGTCCATCTTAATGTTAATGTCATTCGAATGACCTGTGGAAAACTCGCAAGCTAGGGAAATTCGTGTTGGCCAAAAACGGCGGGCCCACCGAGACTTTGGTGGGCCGGCCGGGAACAAACGGAAAGTGCTGTCTACCAGACACGGTTCAGAAAGTAAGCTTAAGGCCGAATTGGAAGAGGCGCGGGTTGTTGACGGTCGCGCCGATAGAGCCGAAACCGGGCGCGGCGAAATCGGGAATGCCGAGGCTGCCGGTGCTATTGGGCGTGGCAAACTGCGCATGGTTGAAAAGGTTGAAAACCTCGACGCGGAAGTTCAAGCCCATGCCTTCGCGAGGCAGAGCGAACTGCTTGATAAGGGAGAAGTCCGTGTTGACAAAGTCCGGCCCGGTTACCGGGGCGCGTGAGGCATTACCAAGCTGGCCGTCGGCGGGCTGAGCGAAGCAGGCGGTATTAAACCACTTTTGGAGAGTCCTCGGACCTGCGTTTGGATTGCAGCCGGATACCAGATCAGGACGGGCCAGGCTGTTCGCATTGTTGTTGAAGAAACCGACGCCGGAATTGTTGTCGGTGGTCACGATGAAAACCGGGAACCCCGAAGTGATTTTCTCGATGACGGTCACTTGCCAATTACCGAGGATGGTGTTGACCGGGCCATCCCACTGGGAGCCCCACTGTTTGCCCTTGCCGAAAGGCAAGTCGTAGATGACGCTGGCCGTGAAGTTGTTGTTAAGATTCAAGCCGGAGAGGGCCCAATCGAGGGTTGGCCAGTTGGGGAGTGGAAAGTACGTGGCCCCGTAGTTGGATCCAAGGCCATCAGACATGCCGGTGTCGTAGGTACGGGAATAGGTGTAGCCGATCAGGGCGTAGAGGCCGTGACGGGCGCTCTTTGTTTCAGCTTTAATTTGGAGGCCATTGTAATGGGCGCGGCCTTGGTCGGTGGTCTCCAAAATGGTGGAACAAAAACCAAAGGGACAAAACGACTGATACGGAGCGAGGAAGAACGCCCCACCCGGACCGCAACCGCGCGTGTAACCGGCAACCGCGTTGGGGCCGCCGGCGCATGCGCCGGGCGAACCAACGTTGATGTTGTTTCCGTCGACCAAAATGTGAGAGCCGCGTGAGCCGGCATAGCCGACGGTGAGGACGATGTCGCCGGGGAGCTGATGCTCGACGTTAACGTTGAATTGCTGAACCATGCCGAGCTTGAAATCGAGGTTCTGGGCCTGAATCGTTCCGGTAAAGGTCGATGCCGTTGGCGGCGTACTGAAAACCTGGAAGCCGTCAGAGATGGTAAGTGCATTGGGTTCCTGACCAAAGTTCGTGGCGCAAGCAGCGGTAGGAAAAGTACAGCCACCACCAAAGGAGAAGAGATCCGACTCGGCATAATAAGGAGGATTTTGCCATAGGCCCTGGGCACCTTGACTCCAAGAGGAATCGTGGTAGATGGCATAGCCGGCGCGAACGGCGGTTTTCTCGCTGCCGCGAGGCTTCCAAGCAACACCGATGCGTGGCTCGAGAGCGGTCTTGTCCCATTGAATGCCCGCGTATTTGTTGGCGCCCTGGCCGGCGATGAGGAATGTTCCGGTGGAAGGGTTAAAGTTAGCCTGGCGGTTGCCGACCTCAGAGATTGGGGTGGTGAAATCCCAGGCCAAGCCGAGGTTTAGAGTGATGTTGTTGGTCAAACGCCAGTCGTCCTGGACGTAAGGACGGAAAATCTTCCAACGGCGGCCGGTGGTGGGACCTTTGAAGGTCTGATCGTGGATGGCCAAACTGGTCAAGCCCATGAGCAGGTCAGCCTCGGCATCGCCGGTCCATCCGCCCGTCATTTCCCAGAAGCCGTCCTGAAAACCTTCGGTTTTGACGTTCATCTGCATGGCGCGAATGGACATGCCGACCTTGATGTCGTGCTTGCCGCGAATCATGTCGAGAGAATCGCCGATGGAGTAGACATTGGTACCGCCCTGAAAAGGAGAAAAGCCGCGGTCACCAACGGAAAAATAATTGCCGAGAAGCTCGGAGATGGTAAGACCGCAACTGACGCCGGAAGGCGCGCAAGTATTGCCGGAAGAGCAGTCGAGATTGGCGCCGGGAATGCCGAGCCTGGCGGCCGTGCAGGTTCCGGATCCTTGGGAAGTGATGTAGTTGAAAATGCGATTGTAGCCGCCGCTAATCTGGTTGATGGTGGAGGAGGAGAAGATGTGCGTTTCGCCGAGTGCGATATTGCGGCCGTGGTTGATGATGCCCTGGTTGCTGGCGAAGAATCCGGCCTCTGTGAAATTGCCAATACCACCGCCCCCGGGGATATAAGAGGAGGCCTGATCGTAGCTAAAGCGCGCGAAGGCCGTATCGGAGGAGGAAAAGGTTTGGTCGAGGCGGACGTCGAATTTGGTTTCGTCGAGGGTGCGGACGGGCTCGCTGACGAAGTTAAAGTTATTTCCTGGGTTGTTGGCGTTCGGCTCGGGATAGAGTGCGATGAGTTGCTTGCCGATGTTGTTGATCAGGCCTGCGGGAATCTTATTACAGGGTGTGCCGGCTGCCTGGCTGCCATTCCCGGCAGGATTGGCGACAGTAGCGCCATTTAGCGGCATCGGATTGCCGAGTGCATCGCACTGAAAATCGGTGCCGCTGGGACTGCCGGTCACGTTGGGGTTGAAGACGGATCCGACGGGCTTGGTCTGTCCGAAGGCATCATGGGAGAAATCGCCATTGCGCATGGCGTCGGTTGGAACAAGACCGGTGAAAGTCTGACCATGGCGTTGATATTTTTGTTCGCCGTCCACGAAGAAGAAGGCCTTGTTCTTGCGAATGGGTCCGCCGATCGAGCCGCCGAATTGATTCAAATTGAATTTTTCGGGGGAGGTGGCGAAGAAACTCTTTGCGTCGAGCGAGGTGTTGCGGAAGAATTCGAAAAGGGAGCCGTGGAAATCGTTGCTGCCGCCCTTGGTGGTGACAAGGACGGTTGGTCCCGCACGCGTGCCGTATTCGGCGGAATAGTTATAAGTGAGGACTTTGAATTCCTGAATGTCGTCGATCGAGGAAAGAATAGAGATGCCGCCGGCGGTGAGCTCGTTGTTGTCGTTGCCGTCGAGAAGCCAGTCCGTGCTGTTGGGGCGTGAGCCGCCGACGGAGAGCGAGAAGGAACCGCGAGCGGAGACTTCGCTACTAGGAGCGCCGTTGAAAAAGCTGTTGTTGTTGGTTTCCTGCGTGGTGCCCGTAGTAAGCGTGGCGAGTTGGACGAAATTGCGTCCGTTTAGAGGAAGCTGAGCGACTTGCTGGGCGGTGATGACCTGGCCGAGAGAGGGATTTGTAGTTTCAACGGAAACAGCGGAGGCGGAAACTTCCACCTGGGTAGATTGAGAAGAGGGTACAAGGGTAAAGTCCAGCTCACGCGCTTCGTCGATCTGCAGACGCAGGTCTTTGCTTTCAGCAGTTTGAAAACCCTGAAATTCGACACGCACTGTGTAAATTGAGACCGGCAGCAAAGGAATAAGGTAGTGACCAGCGTCATCCGTTTTTGTCTGGCGAGAGACGCCGGTACCCTGGGAAATAGCGGTGACCGTGGCGCCCGAAATGGACGAGCCTGATTTGTCCAAGACCGTGCCGGAAAAGCTGCCAATAGCCTGTCCGAAGACAGCCGGAGAAACGGAAAGAGCGAAAACAGCGCTCAACAGCAGAATGAGAATTCTGAACCTCATGAATAATACCCCTTTCGACGACCCCTTTTTTTTGACCGTTACGTTACCCAACCCACTGAGAAAATGGATGATGCGTGTGCCAGCGCGAAGAAATTACGCGCCGCCAGGATTTCGCTCCAGTTGATAAGCCGGACGAGAGCGAGTAAACAGGCGGGAAGGCAGGTGCAAGATCGTGGCACAAACCGCAGAAATACTTTTTCCATCGAAGCGCGAATATGAACAAAGTCCAATACTCTCCAGAATGCTCCCCCGGTTGCACCAGTGCGGTTAGGCTAGCGTCCAGTTGAGAGAAGTGTCAAGGCAAAAGTAAGGATTAAAAATGTGCGTGGTGGAAAAGGTCTAAAGAGATTTTAATTTTTGCCATGAATTCAACATTTTGATGAGGGAATCGACGGAAGAAAAACTTTCAAAACCAGGGTACTGCGATGCCAGGCTGGGACGAAGTGAAATCCAGAATGGGGGGATGTCGGCTATAATCACGCACCGTGAGCACGAAAGACATTCTGGATGGAGTGCATGTCGTGGAGTTGAGCGAGGCGCTTGCGGGGCCTTACTGCGCGATGCTGCTGGGAGACTTTGGAGCAGACGTAATCAAGATCGAGAGGCCCGGAGTGGGGGACCAGTCGCGAGGGTGGGGACCCCCGTTTGTGAGCGGCGAGTCAGCTTACTTTCTTGGAGCGAACCGGAACAAGCGATCGGTTGCGTTGAACTACGATCATCCACGCGGGACGGAAGCTCTCAGGAAAATGATTGCGGCGGCGGATATATTCATTACGAATCAGCCCTCGGTGGGTTCGTTGCAAAAGCGCGGGATCGATGCTGAAACACTGTGCGAAGAAAATTCCCGGCTTATTTACTGCAGCATCACGGGATACGGATTTACAGGGCCGAAAGCGGGCCGGCCCGGCTACGATATCCTCGCGCAGGCCGAAGCCGGCGTGATGAGCTTTACGGGCGAGCCGGACGGCGGGCCAATGCGCTACCCAATAGCGATTGCGGACATGACGTGCGGGATGTATTCAGCGATGGGAATTTTGGCGGCGCTCTATGCGCGCGAGAAGACGGGACGCGGGCAATTCCTGGATATGGCGCTGTTCGATTCGCAACTGACCTGGCTGGCGAATATCGGGAGCAGTTACTTGAATGCAAAGGTTTCGCCGAAACGGTGGGGTAATGCGCATCCGAGCATTGTGCCGTACGAAGTGTTTCGCGGCGGGGATGGACGCAGCTTCGTTTTGGGGGTGGGCACGGAAGCGCTGTGGAAGAAATTCGTTGTGATGATGGGAATGGAAAGCAGCCTCGGACATGACGAAAAGTATCGGACGAACGCGCTGCGAACGAAAAATCGGTCAGCTCTTATTCTGATATTGCAGAAGAGATTTGATGAACAGGCGGCGAGCGCGTGGCTGGAACGATTGGCCGGCGCGGAAATTCCCGCGGCGTCGATCAATAGCGTGGAGGAGGCGATAAACGACGGGCAAGCGCGGGCGCGCGGCATGATTGTGCAACTCGAACATCCTGCGTTGGGAGTGGCGCGGAGTATTGGGAATCCGATTAAATTTTCGGAGACTCCGGTGAGTTACCGGCTGCCGCCGCCGATGTTAGGTGAACATACGAGTGAAGTCTTGCGGGGGCTGGGGTATTCGGAGGAAGAAGTGCTAGCGATGTCGAATTCTTCCGCCGCCTGAAAAAGCGGCGAAGTTATCGCCAGCGCTATGCAACGCGGTAGTTGCGCAGGCAGAGAAATGGGTTCAATCTACAGTCCCAGCCGATTCCACCAGCCAAGAGGTTTCCCTAGAACAAATCAACAGAAAATACGCGAAGCGAGTACCCCTGCCATCGCATTGTCGCGGGACACGCGAGATATGCGAACCGCATCCATTTGCAGTCCGTTGGAAACCCGCCGACAGCGCGCGGAGTGGGGGCTTCCGGTGGTGAGCGAGAAGCGAAAAGATCCAAGGCATCGAGAAAAGAAAGGAGACTTCCATCATGAATTCAGGGCAGAAACGAGTCCGGCTGGCGGGCAGTACGAAGCAGCGCATGCGCAATGCGGAAGTCGTGGGAGAAGTTCCTAGCGCAGAATTCCAGGTCACGGTCACCGTGCGCCGCCGCAATGAGCTTCCCTCTCTCGAAGAGCAATGCAAACAAAAGCCAGCCGAGCGCACCTACATGACGCGCGAAGAACATGCGGATAACCACGGAGCCGATCTCGCCGATATAGCAAGAGTTGAAGAATTCGCGAGAGAGAATGGATTGCGCGTGACGAACTCAAACGCCAGCCAGCGCACCGTCACACTCTCCGGTGCCGCGGAGGCTTACAGCAAGGCGTTCGGCGTGGAGCTGAAGATGTATAAATCCGGCGAGGTGGCGTATCGCGGCAGAGAGGGCGACATTCTTATTCCCGAAAATTTGCAAGGCATCGTGACCAGCGTGATGGGGCTCGACGACCGCCCGTTCGCTAAGCCGCACTACCGCATTCTGGCTGGCTCGGCACGCGCCGCGGGCGCTGGCGCGGCCGCCCACAGAACGGCTGCAGCGGCCTCGGTTCCCACCGGATTCACGCCTCCGCAGCTCGCTTCGCTTTACAATTTCCCGAAAAACCTCGACGGAGCCGGCCAGACTATCGCGATCCTGGAGTTGGGTGGAGGATTCCATCCGCAGGAGTTGACAACTTACTTCCAGAATCTCGGCATTGTGAAAGCACCAAGCGTGACGGCCGCCGCTTACCCCAACGGGGGAATCAACAGCCCGGGCACGAACGCACTCGATCCCAACAATCCCGACGTGGAAGTGATGCTGGACATCGAAGTTTGTGGCTCCGTCGCGCCGGGAGCAAAGATTGTCGTGTACTTTGGCCCGGATGCCTCCGACCAGAGTTTTCTCAGCGTGATGAATGCGATCTTGGGCGACACGGAAAACAAGCCAACCATCGTTTCGATAAGCTGGGGCGGTCCGGAAGATGGCGCAACCACTCAGTTCAAGAACGCGTTCGACGAGTTGCTGCAGACCGCCGCGCACCTGGGCGTAACCGTTTGTGTCGCGGCGGGTGACAACGGCTCGGCAGATTTTGCCTCCAATGATCCCAACTGGGACAACAAGGCGCACGTGGACTTCCCCGCTTCGAGTCCCTTCGCGCTCGCCTGCGGCGGCACACAACTCGCCGCCTCTAGCGGAGCCATCTCCAAAGAAGTGGTTTGGCACGATGGTGCAAATGACGGAACGGGTGGCGGGGTGAGCCGATTTTTTGCAGCGCCTAGTTATCAACAAAATGCTGGAGTGCCTCCAGCGGCCGACCCCACTGGCGCGGTGATGCGCGGCGTGCCAGATGTTTCCGGTGATGCTGCTCCCGCATCGGGATATCGCATCCTTTGTGATGGAACAAGCTTCCCGGACCCATCGCAAGGGATTCCTCCGGTTGGCGGCACGAGCGCCGTTGCACCGCTGTGGGCCGGACTCGTCGCCATAATCAATCAGGGTTTGAACAAGCCGGTGGGCTTCATCAACCCTCTGCTGTACGCCGCGCCGGCAAACACGACGTTCCGAGACATCACGCAGGGAAATAATGGCGACTACAAAGCGGGCGTGGGGTGGGATGCCTGCACGGGGCTGGGCAGCCCCAACGGGCAAGACCTGCTGCTAGCTCTCATAGCTTGAGCCGCCTAATTATGGATAGCCCCGGATGTCAGAAAATTGTGATCGCGAGCGGCGCTCACCTGCTGCGCTGCTCGCGTCTTTCTCGATCAGGAGTGGGAGGTGGAGGCACTCTTTGTTCTTGCATTGAGGATCTTCATCGCGCGCTCGAGCAAGACTTCAAAATCACATTGTTCAATTCTTGCACCAGTTTGAGAGACGGTCTCGCGTTGCGGCACTACCAGGGATATATGTTCGTCTGTTCTAAAAGCGGATGGAACTTGATTCACCGGGACACCCCTTTCAAAAGTATTGCTGGACAATGAGTAGTGACCGGGAGAGTGGATTCGTTTCAGGTTGCGGTGGGGGAGCGGTCTAAGGGCAACCTGAAGCAGAGAACCGGCAAGGATGCCGGAGGTGTAAGGGACTCGGCGGGAGGCCGTCAGGAGCCCGCGTACAGCTGAAAGGGCGCCCAGTAGTAAGGCTTTCTGAAGACGCTGTCCGAGTGCAGAAGCGAAAGCTTCGCGGCTCGTAGGGCGGAGGCAGGGTCCTCGCCGTGGCTCAAGCCGTCATACAATTTGTCCATGAGTTGAGGTGTCGAGGCGTCGCTCACTTCCCAGAGAGCGCCAATGACGTTGTGAGCGCCAGCACGCAAGAACGCCCAGGACAAGCCGACTAGCCCTTCACCCGAATAGGCGCGCGTTCCCGCTCCATTACACGCAGAGATGGTCACGAGATAAGCCGAGAGGTGGCGCTTGACGATGTCTCGGGCATAGAGCTTGTAAGTAGCCTCGTCTTGGTCATTGCTGAGGACGACTGCGGACTCCAGCGGGCGGGCGCGGCTGGCGGTGCCGTGCGTCACGAAGTGGAGATAGGCGTACTGTTCCGGCTTGCTGCTGAGATAGGCCGTGGGTGTGGCCTTGCTGCCGGAAAGAACTTCGCGGCGTTGCTGAGGAAAATATTTCTCGATGTCCTGCATCTCTGCCGCCGCTTGAGTCAACTTGGGAAAATCCGAGTTCGGCGAAACCGTGTCACCTACAAGGAAGAGGCTCTTCTCTTTCGGAGCGGGCCGCGCGGCGGCAGAGGCGAGAAGCGTCAGGGAGTTTGCCGTAGTCACGGTCACGTCTTCAATCCAGTAGTGTGGCTTGGGCTTCGGCACAATCAACGCTTCGAAGTTCAATCCGTAGAGGCTGCCGTCGGGAAGCAGAATGACGCGCGAGCCCTGGGGGATCAGCTTCATGGCCGGCTCAATGAGCATTTCATAAAGCTTCTGCCCGTCTGCGTTCGCCGTCTCCAACGGATCTCGCGCACCAAGCTGCGCTTCTCGATAGGATTTGACCATGGGTGCAATTTCATTCGCCGCTGGTAAAGTGAAGTTAGTCGTGCTCCCGGGCGTCAAAACCCAAAGATACGAATGCTTTTCGCCGAGCCAATAGAACAGGAGCGTGGCTTTCATTCGCTGCGAGAGTTTTTGAAGTTCGAAAGTACGCGGGATCGATACCGGCGAAGCCCCGGCGGTATTCAATCCTTCCGCCAAAGTTCGAGAACGGCTCTGATCAGCAACCCGCAACGCTTCCAATGGACGATTGTGGCGTAAGAGAAAATCAACGTAGGAATCGTAAGCCTCAATGCCGCGGGCAAGGAAGCTGATGCGCAAGTCGTCCTGTTCGATTGCACCGCGGGCCGCTTCAAATATTTCGATGGACTTGCGGTATTCACGGTCCGCGAGAGCATAATTCGATTGAGCGTCGTACATGCTCGCAAGGCCGGCGTGAGCTTCCCATTTCAACGAGTCCGCTTTCGTGGGATCATCCAGGACTTGAAGAAGGAGCTTTTTGGAGCCGGAGAAGTCGCCCGTAAGGGTGGCAATGCGTCCAGCGAGCAAGCGAGTCTCCAAAACGTTAAAGTGATCGAGTCCCGCGTCTTCGATCAGCATGGCCTGCTTGTTGTATAGCTCGGCTTCCCCCAGCTGGCCAGTGATCAAGTCAAGACGCACCAGATAGTTCAGGTTCTCTGTCATGGTTTGTTTGTTGTCGATCTTGGAAGCGTCGTCCAACGTCCGCTTCAGAAGTTGTTTCGCGGAGGCGTAGTCGTGGAGCTCTTGGTAAGACTGAGCGACGCTTCCTTCCCAATAGAAGCTGCCGCCGGTAATACCGAGCCGTTGGGATGCGTCCCGCGCCTGCTTGAAATAATCTAGGGCGTTCTCGAAATCGCCGAGCTGGAAATAACACCACCCAAGATTGCCCAGCAGGGCTGCTTCGATGCTACGCATCTCGGTGGAACGCGATAGTTGAAGGGCTGTCTGGCTTTGATCAATGGCTTCGCCGAACTGGCGGTTGATGATGGACACGCGGACCAAGTTCCCCAGAGCCGCGAGCTGCTGGCGGGCAAGGTTGTAATAGCGCGCCGATGTAAGCGCCCGGCGAAACGCGGCTTCGGCGGAAGAATAGTTCTGCTGGTCGAAATCCAATATTCCGCGAGCGCTCAACACCTCACTTAGCAACGCCGGCTGAGAGGAATTGGCCAGCTGCTCGGCCTGGGCTAACTGCTTGTTTGCGTTTGGGAAGTCCTGCTTGATGCGGTAGGCAATCCCCTGGAAGAGTAACTGGCGGACGGCTACATCCGAAGAAGCGAGCGATGCCGGCAGAACTCCTTCCAGTACGGCAAGGGCCTCCTGACCGCGGGATTGGGTGACGAGAATCTGTCCCTTGAGAATTTTGAAGCGCCATCCCCATTCGGGACTACGCGCGTTATAGCGCTGAAACGCCTGGTCGGCCTCGGTGGATGCGCTCTGGAGGTCGCCATGAATGATCTTATTAAATACACGGTCGTAGACAAGCTGGGGATCTTGGACGGGCCGGCAACCCATCGTCGCCGTGCAAGCCAACAGCACAAGCACCAAATAGGTATAACGGCTTGACGAAATCAGGAGACCGGGGGCATCGGTTGGCCCTGCGAAAGAACCTCGCATCCAGTAAGTAGTCCGCCGTCGGGCGAACCGAGTTTGAGTCGAAGCATCGTCAGAGTGCGTGTTCCGGGAACGGCAAAGACTTCGGCCAGGGAAACCTCCCCAAAGTGAGGGATGCGCAAGATGTGACCTTTGATCTCCGCGCCCGGCAAATTCGTTTCGATTTTTTCGACCAAAGAACAAAGGGTGGCTCCGTCGTCTGTCGCGACTATTTTCCCGGATTTCTTATCGCTTGCAACGGCTTTCCGCAAATCCTCGTGCGTAGGACATTTCAAGAACAAATCGTGGCGGAGCGTAACATTGACCGGATGGCCGCCGATGCGTAAATTCTCGAATTCGCTGCCGACGGCAATTATGTGCGATTCCTTCTGTCCGTGCTTGCCCTCGGAAGTGAGCCGGGCAACCACGCGATCGGCGGTGATGAATTCGAGGATGTTCAAGCCTTCGAGCACGGCGGTGGCACTCGTCACTACGGTGTTCTCATCCATCCAGCTGCCGGAGACATGCGTGTGACCCGCTTTGAAGGTGACGAAATGGTGAGACCTGAAATTCTCAATGAGCGCATTCGCGTGGCCGCCGATACTCGGCAGAGATGTAGCAGCTTGCGCCGGGATGACATGATCGAACGGGCGATGAAACGTACCGCTGAGGGCGTGACCAAGCGCGTGGAAGTGGAAAGGGATATGGTGTTGTGTGCTCATTGGGGACACCTTTTGCGATTCAAATAGAATTGGAGTTCAATACTTATTCATTTATTGGACAAATTCAATGGTAAACGGCTTTTGAGCGGTCACGCTTGCGCGGTTTGTCTGAGCCGCCATCTCCTGGCCCATGAATATCACAAAATTGTAATTACCAGGTTTAAGAGACCCTCCGGAAACGTTCACTTGAACCAAGCTCTTTGCCTCTTGAGCTGAAACGGGCAAGGTAACCTCAACCTTGCCTGACTCGTCTTGGATTTGGCAAATGTAGCCGCTCGGGGAATTGCCGGGCATGTCCACGTCCAGGTCAAAGTCCTCCTGGGGCCCTACGCTGATCCTCAAGGAAGTTGTTCCCTCACCTCGTGAGCCCAAGGACATGAGAGAAAAGGACTTAACAACTTCTGCCGCAGCCCTACGGGACGAGGCCTGCTTCAGGCCGGGGATCGTAACACCATTTTGATAGCCGATCACGAGCAGAAGAGCGGTAAAGACGGGAATCGCCAATGCTGGCCGGAACAACCGGCTGAGCCACGCCTCCACAGGTGACGCGGCTGGCATGAGCGCTTTACCTTCAATGGCTTTCGTAACTCCTTCACGGACGAGCTGGCGCGCGCTTTCCATAAAGGCGACGGTGGCCTTCAGCTCTTCGGCGCACGTGGGGCAGTCGAAATAGTGTTCTTCATACGCCACGTGCTGCTCCTTCGGTAGTTCCCCAAGGAGGTATTTCTCGGCGGCTTGCAGCCGCACTGCCTCGTTATGGTCCATGATTGTCATCCGATGGGTAGTGCACGAGGGGACCGGTTCGTTTCATGCATCTTCCCTTGAGTGTAACCTTCCAGAAAGCGCCTCCGTGTCTTTCTCATACAAAAGTTTGAACTTATCCTTGGCGCGGTGAAGCAAAACCCGGAAATAATCGCGGTCGACCCCAAACAGCTGGCAAACCTCGTCTTTCTCCTTTTCTTCGAGAAAGAAGGCGCGGAGCAGATCGCGGTCCTTCTTGGGCAGGTCATCTATAACTTGGCGAACCCGTTTCTTGGATAGCTTAGTGACCAGAAGACCTTCTGTGTCCGCGGCATGGTCGGGCATTTCGAGGTAAGAGTCGTCCCAAGGGCTGGTCTTGGAAGAGGCGCGGTAAAATTCCATTAAGACATTGTTACAAATGGAGTTAACGAAGGCGCCGAATCGCTCCGGCTGGCGCACCTCCCCCTTGCGCACTTTGATCAGCACGCGGATATAGGTCTCCTGGCGAAGATCCTCGACGGTTTCCGAAGCGAGCATCCTTGACCGCAATTTGATCCGTAGAAGCCGATCAAAATAGTCGACGAAATGCTGTTCCGTCGAAGGATCTCCCTCGCGGAGGCGCTCAACGTATTCCCTGGTGAACGCGAAGAGTTCCACTTAGCCCTCGAAATTGTGCAGTGGAGTATAACGTTGCACTCTCTCAGGAGCAATAATTCCCACGATGCTGTCGCAAGTCGGCAATTTACATTTTCAAGCATGCGAGTGAAACGAAATGCGTTCTTGCTGCACTATTCGGTTGTAGGAACCCAGCGAAAGCTGGAGAGTCCTTCTACGAAGGGACGGATCCCCTGTCCCACGCGTGTCCCACCAGGGCGCATCCGAGCCGGACCTGGACCGGCGAGGATGCGCCTCCCCAAGTACGGGGAGGACCGATCCATTTGGAGGCGCTGTGTCAGGTTCCCAACAAGACCCCTTCCTTTCCGATCCGATATCGCAGCCGCTCGATTCGAATACGCCGAGAGCGCGAAGACCCGGAATACGCCACACCGGCTCGCGGACCACCGCTCTGACCATAGAGTTTGTCGCAAAGCCCAATGAGGCGCACAAGGTGCACGCCGCTCTGCCAGCGGCGATCCATGGGGCGTTCGGAGAAGTGGCCGGTTTTGGAGGAGGCTTTGTGATGATTGCAAGTCATGAAGCTCGGCTGGTTACAGTCATCACGCTCTGGCGCGGGGAGGAACGTATGCAGCGTTGCAATGAAAACGTGCGCTGGGTGCGCGCATTGCTGGCGCCCTATCTGGATCGCTGTCTGCGAGTGCAAAGTTCCACAGCCTATGCACCGTGTGCGGCGCAAGACTCGCAAACACCTGAGCTGAGATATTCCGCGCAGGGGTCGGAAAATGAGGTGAACGAGGAAGAAACAATGTGTGTGGCTTGAGGGCAGATTCGAGATGATTCTCCGTCGGAATTTGTAGGTGTTGCGGCAACGCACGAAAGCCTTCGCAACATCCAATCTTCATAAGGGTTAAATAGAAAAGAGGGTGAGTGTGAGCGGAATGGGAGTTTCAGGTGTTGAGTGGGGGGCTAGGTCAAAGATGTTTGAGGACAGAATCTGCGCAGTCGATTTTTGTGAGGGGGCCGGTGTGGCTTCACTGGCTCAACAGGATTTTTGCCTAAACCACTTCATTGAGCTCTGTTACGAAAACTTGCAACGCATCGACCCGAGAGGCCAGCGCTCGGGCCGTCTCCCTCTCGACCTCGCTGCTCTCCGTGCGTTCGTAGAAGAATGTTCCCGGAGAGCTTTGGATATTGCCCTGCATTGCGAAGACCTCGACAATCTTCAGCGTGGCCGCTTGCTGGACATCTTGCTGTGGGCAGGTGAACTTTTTCTTCTGCTGCGCGCCCCTACGCGCGGTTTCGCGGATTCCGTTTTGCAGGAACACGACCCCGTTCTCACCCGTTTGGCCGCCAGGCATTTCTGAAACTGCGCTGTTAGTGCGATTTACACCCGTCAACAGATCTCCAGTCTAACGTTTGCGCTGGAAGACATGGCATCCCTCAACGAAAAACAGTGGTGCGCCGCGTAGGAATCGAACCTACAACCTATGGATTAAGAGTCCATTGCTCTGCCAATTGAGCTAGCGGCGCACAGCGGTTCTAGAAGTTTACATAGGACGCCCGATTTTGTCGAACCGGCTAAGTAGCCGCACATAGCCTGTAACTTCCGCAGGCGTTGATGCGGGTTCACTTGGCCCGAAGCTGCGCGGCCAGTTCGCGGGCAACTCGGCGGGCGCGCGGAACGTCGCTGGGGTCAAAAGAAATGGCGGAGACACGGGGATGGCCGCCACCACCGAATTTTTCGGCGAGCGAAGCGAGATTCTTATCCGCAGTTGCTTGATTCCAAGGGTTGGTGCCGAGCGAAACCTTGGCGCGGACCGCCGACGCGCTGACGCTCACGGAATAAACACACTCAGGATGCAGCAAGTATGGAATGAACTTGTTGTACCCCTCGAGATCGAGATCGCTTACGTCAAAGAAAATCACGCCGTCGACGGCTTCGGAGCGCTGGCGTAGAATTTCAATGGACTTGCGGTGGCGTTCCAGCAACGGGCCGAGATGTTTCGCGACGAGAGGCAGCTTGACCATTTCGGCGAGCGGCCGGTAGGCAAGCTCCGGAATGATGCGCGCAGGCAGGCCGTCTTCTGGAGCGGCTTCGATGACCAAGCCGAGTTGGGTGGCCGGCGCGGTGAGTTCGACAGCGGACTCCGGCGTGGGATATTGCGCGCCATCGATGATGTCGCCCCAATGAATCAATTCCTCGAGTGGCTTGGTGTCAAAGGCAAACTTTTCTCTCGCGACCGTGGCGATCAGTTTGGTGCAGGACTTATAGTCCGGCTCGTAAAACATGTGTGGGCCGGGATGACTGCGGAAGTGTTCGGCGTCCGCGGGCGTGAGAAACGCGCTTTGGTGATGGTCGAACCACCAGGTCACTTTGGGAGAATTCGAATACTTGAAATCGACGATGGCGTTTTCGTCGCCGTCAAATAAGCCGGGAGTCCATGGCTGCGCAGCGCGATGCGTCATGCCGGTAAAGTGGAATTCCGCGGCGGGATCGAACTTTTCCTTATAAAAGCGGTAGAAAAGAGCGGCGGAGGCGGTCCCATCAAAACAGCGGTCATGAAAGCAGAGCCGGACTCGGGTCATGTCGTCGTGGGGGCGCCTTTCGGTTTTTTTCCCGTATTGCCCCAGAGGGGACAAAGCCTTTTAGGGTGGCGGGAGCCGAAAAAGAAGTCAAGTGGAAATCGAAGATGTTAAGCGTCCACAAAAGAGCCGTCCGACGTCAAGGGACGAGTCTCGCGACGGACAAATCAGAAAGGGCCCCTATTTGTTGACCATTCCCTCGACAATGTTGCCGATGATGGGCAGCTTAAACATTTCGTGCGAGTACGCCTTGTACATGAGAAATATCCAGGCCGCGAAAATGGCCAGACCGAAAATCGGAAACATGATTAATCCGAGGAACCCGATAATCGGAATATGGGCCAGGATGAACTCGACGATCCATAGTGCTATCCAGCAAGGGATTATAGCTATGTTGAACGCAATCGACTGAGCGGCGTGGAATTTAACGAACGGGCGCTTGTCGATAAGCAAAAAGATGAGGCCTGTAATCCATCCAAAAATATAGGAAACCAAAGCCGCTACATTTTCTTCCATTCCTTCGGTGGCGGAAGCTGCCGCCGGGGATGCCACCGCCCCGCCTGGTGCTCCCCCCGATGCTGCGGCTTGCGCGGCCCCGCACTTAGGACAAAATGTTGCCTCGCCCACATCCTGACCACACGCTTTACAAAATGCCATGAACACACCTCCGAAGGGTCCAACTGCGAGCGGAGAGTAGCAAACCCTGGATTCCAGAGCAATCGATATTCTAACTGCTGTTGCATGGGAAAAGGGATGCAGAAGAGAAGGGCGACGAAGCTTCCTCCTCTTCGATCATCAGTCGTTCTATTCCATAGTTACTTTTCAGCTTTCTCCTGTTTTTCAGCCGCGGGGGCTATAGCGGGAATGTTTGCTTTTTGGATTTCTGCGTTTAGCGCACCGAGATCTTTGGACTGGAGTTCATGCCACGCGGCCAGCTGAACTTCCAGCCGTTTGTTAAGCTCGTCATAGACAGACAACGCCGCGGCAGTCGGCGTAGTGTCCGCGCTCTCCACGGTTTCTTGCAAAGCCACAAACTGGTCGGCCACCTGAATCGGATAATTCAGAGGGTCCTCTCCGCTCTTGGACTTTGGCTGGATGATTTTTTCTTCGACCGCATTCATTTTCTTGGTGAGCGCATCCCCCGCGTCCAGAACTGGCTTTGCGCTGGCATCCCCGGAGAGACGTTTTTTTAACGCGTCAATCTGGCCCCGGACGCTGCGAATCTGATTCACCGCTTCGTGCCCGGCGGTCACGCGATCGCGGATCCGCAATGCAAGCTCTTCCTGTTTATCGAGGTCGGCTTGCGAGGCGGAGACACGCGGATCCTTGGTGATCTCAAGCTTGGCGGCTTCGGTTTTTCCTGCCACCGTCAATTTAATCTCATATGTGCCGGGGACTACCAGCGGACCATCCGGGCGGCCTCCCCATCCCACGGCACCGGGAACCCGCGTGGGAGGTTCGAAGTGCATGTCCCACACGAAGTGGTTTAGACCGGCTTCCGCAGGAAGTTCCTGTCCGGGCCTACGGATGCCGAACTCCTCTTCGTCCGGAGAAGCGCCTTCGCCGGTTTTTTTGCTCGAGTATTTGCGAACAAGTTTGCCCTGGGCGTCCAGCACCTCGAGTGTGATTTGTTCCTTGGGCGCGGTCTTCAGCGAATAATAAATCACAGCACCAGCAGGCGGATTAGCGCCGACGGGAACTGTGGCTGGAAGTGTGAAACCGGGTCCACGGAATCGTATGGCTGATGACGGCTGATAGAGATGCGCCTCTCCACTTTCCGGAGCCGCGTTCATCTGGCGGAGAGGCGCGATGTCGTCGAGAGCCCAAAAGGCGCGGCCGTGCGTGGCCACGATCAGACCATCGCCCTTTATAGTGAGATCGTGAATGGGCGTAGTCGGCAGATTGAGTTTCAGCGATTGCCAGTGTCCGCCGTCATCGAATGAAATATAAATGCAGTTTTCCGTGCCGGCATAAAGCATTCCTTTGCGCTTCGGATCTTCGCGAATGGCGTGCGCGTAACTGTTGTCCGGCAAGCCCGCCGTGATTTTCGTCCACGTCTTGCCATAATCGGCCGTTTTGAAAAGATATGGATGGAAGTCATCAAGTTTGTGGCGGTCAATGGCAACGTAGGCTGTGCCGGCGGAGTGCGGCGAGGCTTCGATTATGCTTACAAGGCTCCAGTCGCCGAATTCCTTGGACGTGACATTGGACCAGTGCTTGCCGCCGTCGCGGGTGACATGAATGAGTCCGTCGTCGCTCCCCGCCCAGATGAGGCCTTTCTCAATCGGCGACTCCGCCAGCGCAAAAACGGTATCGTAGTACTCGACGCTGGTGTTGTCTTGCGTCAGCGGGCCGCCCGATGATTGCTGCTTGCTCTTGTCATTCCGCGTCAGGTCGCCGCTGATCGCAGTCCAGGTCATTCCTTCGTCGGTGGTCTTAAACACTGCTTCCCCGCCGTGATAAACGGCGTTGGGATCGTTGGGAGACATCATGATCGGGGCCGTCCACTGAAAGCGATGCTTTAATTCCGCATCACCTGAACCCATCGGATTGAGCGGCCAGGAAGATATATCCTGCTCCTGATGGTTTCTCTTGTCGAATCGGGTTATCAAGCCGTCGTAAGAACCTGCGTACACCACGTCAGGATTCTTGGGATCGGGAACGACAAAACCTGATTCACCACCACCGACGGAATACCAATCCGGTCGGTCGATAATGCCCTCATCGCTTCGGCTGGCAATCGCCACCGTGGAATTGTCCTGCTGAGCTCCATAGATACGATAAGGAAAGGCGTTGTCTGTCGCCACATGATAGAACTGCGCGGTCGGCTGATTCCCCTGAGTGGTCCAGCTCTTCCCGCCATCATGAGAAATCGTCGCGCCGCCGTCATTCGAATTGATCATCCATTCCGGATGGGTGGGATCGATCCACAGGCCGTGGTTATCTCCGTGAGGAGCGCGAATAAAGTTAAAAGTGTGGCCGCCGTCTGTCGAGCGGTAAACTGCGGTGTTCAATACATAGACGGTATCGGCGTTTTTGGGGTCGGCGAAAATATGGTGGAAATACCAGGCGCGTTGCGTGAAGCGGTGATCGGGATTGATGAGCTGCCACGTTTCGCCGGCGTCCTCGCTGCGGTAGATGCCGCCTTTTTCCGCTTCAATGATGGCGTAGACGCGATTCCCGTCAGCGCCGGAGACGGAAACTCCGATGCGGCCGAGCACGCCAGAGGGAAGACCGTGTCCCTCAAGCCGTTTCCAGGTTGCGCCATCGTCGATGGATTTATAAAGACCGCTACCCGGCCCGCCGCTGATGGCAGTCCAGGGATAGCGCTGCGCTTCGTAAAGCGCGGCATACAAGATATGTGAATTTGAAGGATCGAAGGTGAGGTCGATGGCTCCGGTCTTGTTATCCTTGTAAAGAACCTTTTGCCATGTCCTGCCGCCGTCGCTGGAACGAAACACGCCGCGCGTTTCGTTGGGACCATACGCATGACCCATCGCAGCGACAAAAAGTACGTCAGGATTTGAGGGGTTCACAAGGATTCTGGCGATATGCCGCGTGTCCTCCAGACCGATGTGCGACCAGGTCTTGCCGCCGTCGAGCGACTTATACATGCCGTCGCCGTATGAAATATTTCCACGCCAGCAGGACTCACCGGTGCCGACGTAAATGACATTCGGGTCAGAGGGAGCCGCGGCGATGGCGCCGACGGACATGATCCCGGTTTTGTCGGTCATTGGTGTCCAGGTCAGGCCGCCGTTCGTGGTTTTCCAAACGCCGCCGGCAACGGAACCAAAGTAGTACGTCTCCGGATCCCCCGCGACTCCGGTTACGGCAAGGGCTCGTCCGCCTCGAAACGGCCCAACTTGCCGCCACTTCATTCCTTTCAGCGCATTTTCATCGAGTGTTTGCGCGTGGAGAGCCGTGCCAGCAACTCCAAGCAGGACTCCGACCAAGCAAACGGAACAGACCCCCATCATGTATTTCAGACCACTCATCGTCTTCGCCCCCAAATAAGCTTTGTTTGCATCGGTACTACGGCAGGTAATATTCCGCGAGGCCGAATGGTACACCCTGCTCCGCAATCTTCGCCAGAAACAGTTGTTGAATTCCGGCCCTCTCACTTCCTGACGCACCGCGGAGTGCTTTTGGGTACAATCCCGGCGTGACCAACCCGCCCGCCCCGCGTCAATCTACCGCTGCTTCACCTGCGCTTTCCTCGTCTAACGGCAGTCGCCGCCTGTTTAGCTTTGCTTGGCTTCGCCAGGCAACTCCACCCGAGCGGAAGTCGCTGATCGCGGGCGGTCTTGGCTGGATGCTCGACGCGATGGACGTGATGCTTTATTCCCTCGTCCTCGCGTTCTTGATCCGCGAATTCGCAATGGATACGCGGACGGCGGGGTTGCTGAACTCGCTCACGCTGGTTGCTTCCGCGATTGGCGGCCTTCTCTTCGGGGTTATCGCGGATCGCATTGGCCGCATTCGCGCGCTCATGGCGTCTATTCTTGTTTATGCACTCGCAAGCGCGGCTTGCGGCTTGTCGCACACGATTCCGCAACTGGCTACGTTTCGGTTCGTGCTTGGACTGGGCATGGGAGGGGAATGGACGACGGGTGCGGCGTTGATCGCGGAGACTTGGCGCGCGCAACATCGCGGCAAAGCGCTGGGGTTCATGCAATCGGCGTATGCGATCGGAGAAGCGATTGCCGCGCTCGTCGTGGCGCTCGTATTACCGCATTTTGGCTGGCGGCCCGTCTTTTTTGTCGGCGTTTTGCCGGCATTTCTCGTCTTCTGGATTCAACGCAGCGTTCCGGAGCCGGAGCTGTGGAAGCAACGAGCGGCGCGCAAGGAAAAGGTGTCCCTACGCAGGCTTCTGGACAAGAGCGTGTTGCGCAATGGCCTCTTGGCGACAACCATGAACGCTTGCAGCATGTTCGGCTATTGGGGATTGTTCACCTGGATTCCGGCGTACTTGTCTTTGCCTTCCGAGAAAGGAGGACGAGGTCTCAGCCTGGTCACGACCACAACTTTTTTTCTGGTGCTCTGCCTTGGAAAATGGCTAGGCTACGCGCTCTTTGGTTTTTTCTCTGACGCCTTTGGACGCCGCAAGCCGTACTTCCTCTATCTAATCATTGCCGCGGCCTTGGTGCCAATCTATGGGATGTCTCGAAGCGCGTTTTGGCTGCTGGCTCTCGGGCCGCTTGTCGCATTCTTCGGAACGGGCTATTTCTCCGGGTACGCCGCGATTGCTAGCGAGCTTTTCCCCGGCGAGATACGCGCCGCGGCTATGGGATTGAGCTACAACATCGGCCGGGGAATCTCCGCCGTTGCACCGTTCGCCGTTGGCGCGCTGGCGCTACGGTTTGGTCTCGGACCGGCGTTTTTCTTGCAAGCGGGCGCGTTCCTGATGGCCGCGCTGCTCGCGCTAGCTTTGCCGGAGACGCGAGGCCAAGTGTTGGATTGATTATGCGACCGCGGACTGCGAATGGATCCGCGCTCCATTTGCGCCCAACGTGAAGTTCATCGCGAAATACGGCGCCTGCGCCAGGACTTTTTGGAATTCGTTCTCGTCCGCATACTTAAGCCTGGGAACGCGCCGCGCGAGAATGCTGATCTCGAGAGGATCTTTCGCAAAAGGATATGGCTTCACTGTCACGAAATTGTTCCCCCCGGGCTGCAAGTCCCAATCCGCTTCGGTACCGTTGCCGTTCACGGGAACTGCATCGATTGTGGAACCATCTAAGGGCGCCAGGCAGAAATAAAGCGAGAGTCGATCAAGCGCTTCCAGGCGCTGCAGATTCGCTTGCAGTGCCTGGTCGTCCGCGTAGGATTTCAGCACGGGGTCCGCGCGTAGATCAACCTTGAGGCGCAATTGCTGAAGTCTAAGCCGCTGGAGAAAGTCCGTGACAAGAGACGACTCGTTGGACTTGACGTACTTCGCGGAGAAGCCCGGCATTGTCGCGCGAGTCCGATCGTAGAGCCCCGAGGAATGCATGCTGACCAGCAACCCCGCGTAGCGGTCGGCTCTCACTACGCGCTCGATGCCTCGCTGGTAAAGCGCGATGTGTTCCTCCGTCGGAATGGACATGAAGTTGTAGGGTGTAAATGTCTTGGGGTCGATCTGAGGCAACAACTCCCATTCGTACCAACCGTTGTCATGCTCCGCGGCAGCCAAACAAAACGATTCAAAGGGCTCGGGACGGTGGAAGAGCTTGTTTCCCAGCGCCCGAGCAAAAAATCCGGCCAACATGGCATGGTCGGTCTGTCGGATAAGGATCAGCTGATCGCCCTGCTCTTGAATGATCATGACGCTGCCCTCGTTCGCAGCGGGCCTCTCGATCGCGCCCGCCGCATGAGGCGTGAGTTTCCGGCCGCGGGGATGGCCAAATAGGAATCTGAATGCGATGTTATTATGCTCCCGGGCCGAGTCACATTCCAGTCCAATCGTCGGGGTGGCGGCTAGGGGCAGATTCCCGGTATATTGGAGAAGACCACTGCGGGAGTGGCGGAACTGGCAGACGCGCAAGACTTAGGATCTTGTGGCCGAAAGGCCGTGGGGGTTCAAATCCCTCCTTCCGCACCAACTCATTTATTGGCGTCTTCTCCAACCGCTGTAAGTCACCCGTTTTCCATGGCACTGCGTCACTACATTACATTTCTGCACCCGCTGCTGGCGCGACTCACTCCCACGAGGACAATTGTCTCTTTGAATCTTCCCAATTTCGCGATATGAAAGGTGTTGGCAAGAACCGCCCTTTTTCTCGCCAGCGAGCGACTTCCCGAGGAGCAGGCGTGCAAAGAAGTGTGAGCGACGTAGAGAATCTGCATGCGTTCCACATTCTTTTGGATCAAGCGTGTGAAATTCCGGCGCCGGCGCGCTTTGATGGTCCTTCAGGTGCATTCGAAGGGGGCGGCCGAAAAGGTTCGTAGACGAGATTGACCCAATAATATCAATATGCGCGCCGCCTTACCTATTCCTCGCATGCCCTCCTTTAGGAACTCGTTGATTTGCCTGGTGGTTTTTCTCCTGCTGGTTCCCACCACCAACCCTTCTCCGGCACCCTCCTGGGCCGGAGTCTTACGGGACAAGAATGGAAGCCCCGTCGCAGACGCAATCATAAATCTACAAGCAAAATCGAGTGATCGAAGCTATACAGCCAGGACTTCGACAGGCGGCGATTTTATGTTTGCCTACCTGGCACCAGGCAGCTACCAGTTATTCGTGACTCTAGCGGGAAAGACCTACGTCGCAGCAAGTCCCATGGCTATCGAAGCCGGAAAGAATCTCACGGCACTGCTCACGCTTTCCTGGCAAGAGGGGACGGTCGTTGTTTTGGCGGATCGCGAGGCAACGGCTGCTGCGGCAAGCGGCGGCGAGCATCTGTCCGGTGGCGAAGTGTCCAGCCTTCCGCTGAACGAGCGCGACTTCAGTAAGCTGTTGCTTCTTGCGGCGGGGACGATGACCGACACCAACGGCGCCGCAAATTTTACGCAACAATTTGCCGTGAATGGCCAGCGCGGGTCCGCATCTGTCTTTGCCATGGATGGCACCGATACCACCGATCCAGAACTTGGCGGAGCCACCTTCTCGAATTTTAACGTGGACGCCATTCAGGAAGTGCAATCGAGTTCCGGAGTGATGCCTGCGGAAATCGGGCATGGAGCGGCAGGTTTTAATAATGTGATCACCAAATCCGGCACGAACGACTTGCATGGCAGCGCTTTCGAATTTGTCCGCAACGCGGCGTTTGACGCGAGAAATTTCTTCGATCATCAAAGTGCAATAGATACGCGGCGGATTCCACCTTTCGCTCGCAACGAGTTTGGTGTCACTAACGGTGGACCAGTAATTCTTCCGGGAGTTTATGATGGGCGGGGCAAGACTTTTTATTTCGTCGAGTATCAAGGCTTTCGGCAAGTGCTTGGAACGACGCAGGTATTTCCTGTGCCAACAGCGGCGGAACGAGAAGGAATTGATACTACGACGTTTCCCGGCGACACGCTGACTGTCTCGGTAAATCCGGCGATCGCCGGCATATTGGCAGGCTATCCCCTGCCCAATGAACCTCAAGGGCCCTACGGGGTCCGAACGTTTGCAACCTCTTCCAAGGTCACGACTTACACAGACCAGTTTTCGGTGCGAATCGATCACCGCCTGTCAGATAAAGCGGCTCTATCCGCACGGTTCAGCTTGAACCAGGTGAGGGGCCCGACGACCAATCCAGATCAGACGGCGATTGATCCCAGCTTCGGCGTCAACTTTTTTGATCATCAGAGAAGTGCTGCCGTAAGGTATACCCGCACGATATCTCCGCACCTTGCATTTGTGACGTCGCTCGGCTACATCCGGAGCACTCCCTTTTTCCCACCCACGAATCATACCCAGCCAGCCATTGGATTCGGAGACGGTCTGTTTGAGAACTTCAACTCAGCCGGCGGCTCGATCTTTGGCTCCTACGGAAACGTTTTTCAGCTCAAGCACGATATGACCTACGCGCATCGTTCCCATAGTTTCAAGTGGGGAGTGGAGCTGCGCTTCAACCGGGATGTTACGATATTCGGGATCAATCCGAGCGGCAGCTACACGTTTGGAGGAGGGCCTGCTTATTCGCCGGTGCTGATCCCTTCCGCGAGCGGACAACATGACATCCAGCCCGGCGATCCCTTGCCCGATTCGCTTGTAGGATTGTTGACAGCCACGCCTTATTCCTACGGAATCGCCGCGGCCGCGAGTGTCACGCCCGTCGGAGACAAGTTTGACGAAGCCGCCGTAAGGCGCGAGGCCTACAATTTCTATTTTCAGGATACCTGGAAGGTGAATTCGCGGATGGGCGTGAGCTACGGCTTACGCTATGACCTGAATAGCCGCATCAAGGAAGCGAAGCACCGTACCTCCATCGCTGATCCAGTCAATGCAGCCGGCAGGCTGACTTCGTTCTACGCTCCCGGCGCCAGAGCAATTTTCTTGTACAACCCGCAGCCCATCTATCCGCTGGATCAAAACGGTTGGGGACCCCGCCTTTCTGTGGATTTCGCAGCTAGCAAGCACACAACTTTTCACACCGGGGGAGCGGTCACCACCATTCTCCCAAATCTGTGGCTCGAGAATTATGTCACCGGGGGCTTCCCGCTTGTCTTCCAGCCGCTCGTTACCGCATTGCCGGATGTTCCGGTTCCATTTCAAAATACGTTCGTACCCGAGGCGCTTCCCAAAGTGTTCAACATGCAAGGGCAACCCCTCTTTGCGTCGGGAAGCGCCGACGTACCGGCGAACGCACAAATCGATCTGCAGAGATTCCAGAACGACCTTGCCGCGATTACGCCCGGCCACGAGGTACAGCTGTTTACTGTGGGCATCATCGGCAGACATTTTCGCAACGGCTATATAGGCACGTTCACGGCGGGAGTGGACCACGATTTCGGAAGTGTGAAGTTCAGCGCCGCTTACGTGGGCACCGTGGGAGTCCATCTCGCGAGCGTGGACTCGCCCAACGGCTACGGTGGTGCCGACCCGGCGTTTGCGCCATTCACCCAGTTCAATGCATTGGGGCACGCGGTCGGCGGATTCGGTCCGTTGACGGTGATGAACACCGCTGCTCATTCGACGTATCATTCGCTGCAGACCAGCGTGACGGAAAACTATTCGCGAATTGGCTTGAGTTTCCAGGCCAGCTATACATTTTCCAAATCTCTCGACGATACCAGTGCTGTGCCTGGCGGAATTGCGGGAATGCCGGGCGTGACGCTGCAAACCTTGCCGCAAAATCCGACGGATCCTGCCGCCGACAAGGGGCCTTCCACCTTCGATGTGACCCATGTCTTCACCGTCAGCTTGTTTCAATCGATGCCGTTTGACCGTGTGAGTTTTCTCCAACCACTGGGAAACAGGCTTACCAAAGGCTGGCAGTTATTGAATATCACGACACTGACGACCGGCCCGCCATTTTCCGTCTATTCTGGAATCCAACAGACAGGCGTGGGCGCCGGCGGGACGGATCGCCCGGACATGGTCGCGATGCCGGTCTTTTCGACGAGCCGGAACGTCAGGGAAGATTATTTCGGGCGCGGCGCAGACAATAGCTCGTATTTCTTTGTTCCTATCAACGTCCCCGGCGGAACGGGCCCCAATCAAGGGCGCTTCGGCACGCTGGGCCGCAACACGTTCCGCGGACCCGGTTTTCACAATTTCGACATGGCCTTGATCAAGGACACTCCGTTTGGAAAAAGAGGCAGCCGTGAACTGGGTGTGCTCCAGTTTCGCGCGGAATTTTTCAACGTCTTTAACATCGTGAATTTTGGCTTGCCCTCGAACACTGTGCGCGGGAGTGGGTTCGGCCTCATCAGCCACACGGCCGGGTCTTCCCGGCAAATTCAGTTTTCGCTGAAACTGATCTATTGAAGGGGATCTGGCATGGAACGAAGCGTCCGCGACGTGGTGAATCTTTACAACCCGCACGACCCTCTGGAAGAAGCTTGGACGATTCCGGCGCCATGGTATTTCGATCTCCGCATCGCGGAATTGGAGCGCGCGAGTGTCTTCAGCGCAACGTGGCAGGTCGTCGGCCGCGCGGATCAAGTGCGAGAAAATGGCCAGTTTTTCACGGCGGAGTTAGCAGGTGAACCTCTCGTCGTCGTGCGCGGAGAAGACGGCCAGTTGCGCGCCTTCTACAACGTTTGCCGGCATCACGCGGCCGCCGTCGTCACCGAAGCTCAGGGTTGCGCAAGACAGTTTCGCTGCCCGTACCACGGCTGGACCTATGGCGTCGATGGCGCCCTGAAGGGCATGGTCGAGTTTGACGGCGTGTGCAACTTTGACCGCGCAAAAAATGGTTTGGTGCCAGTTCGTGTGGACACCTGGGAAAATTTTGTGTTTGTAAATCTGGACGGGCGCGCCGCTACTCTCCGCGATTTTTTGGGCGGCGTTCCGGAGCTTGTTGCGCCGCTTGAGCTGGCAAAGAAACTGCACTTTTTCGACCATCGCGTTTACGCGCTTAACTGCAATTGGAAGGTCTACGTCGACAACTATCTCGACGGCGGCTATCACGTCCCGCACGCCCACAAGGGCTTGAGTAGCGTCATCGAATACACCAAATACACCATCGAGAATTTTGAGCGCGCTTGCCTGCAATCTAGCCCGCTCACTTCGGACTCGTCCTCAGAGGCCGGTGTCGCGAACACCCGGCAGGGCCGCGCGTTCTACCTGTGGCTCTATCCCAACTTCATGATCAATGCCTACGAAGGCATCATGGACACAAATCTAGTGTTGCCTCTCGGTGTGGATCGCTGCGCCGTCGTCTTCGACTACTATTTTGCCGACACTGGAGCGGCCGCCCAAGCCCGCCACAAAGAAAGCATCGCCGTAAGCGAAAAAGTGCAGGACGAAGACATGGCCATCTGCGATTCCGTCCAGCGCGGCCTCGGCTCGCGCGCTTACGTCGCCGGACGCCTTTCCGTCCGCCGCGAAGCCGGCGAGCACCTGTTCCACCGCCTGCTCCACGCCAATTTCACCGCGTCATTGAACCACCCAGCCTAGTAGAAAAGCAGGCCGCCTCGAAGAAATCCAGAACGTTCCGTATCCATTCTGAAAAACCTCGGGTTGAGCTTGGATTGCACGTTCTATGGCGGAAGCAACGTAGTGGCGCAAGCCCCCTCCCGGGGCACTCGCCAGGGACTAACGTCGGCCACAAGCGTGGCATAAAGAAACTTGCGTTGACTTGAAACTGCGTGCGGCATACTATGCCTCTCAACCGGTTTAAGCGACCGAATCGTTAGCTCTTCCCCCGAAGCGTTTCTTGCCATGCCAGCCGAGTTAGTCTCTCACTACCGCATTCTCGGACCTCTTGGCAGCGGCGGCATGGGTGCAGTCTATAGGGCGGAAGACACCACTCTTCATCGCACCGTGGCTCTCAAGTTTCTTCCCGAGTCGGTGGCACACGCAGAGAAGGTCCACGAACGCCTCAAGCGTGAGGCGCGCTCCGCGTCAGCACTGAACCATCCGAATATCTGCACGATCTACGAAGTGGGCGACGACGCCGGCGAGATGTTCATCGCCATGGAATATATCGAGGGCCGCACTCTCTCGGAGTTGATTCGGCAGGGTCCGCTGCCGCTAGAAAAGGTTCTTCGTTACAGCTCCCAAATCGCCTCGGCCCTCGCCCATGCTCATGAAAGAGGAATAATTCACGGCGATTTAAAGCCGCCAAACATTATCGTGACGCCCGGTGGGGAGGCTAAGATTCTGGATTTTGGTCTGGCGCGACGCAGCGATCCCTTGGAATTCGACCGCAAGACTTTGGAGGTGGTCTCCGCCGATGGCGACGTATCGATGGGTGGCACATTCCCTTACATGGCCCCGGAACAGATTGAAGGCGGTGATGCTTCTCCGCGCACGGATATCTGGTCCTTCGGAATAGTTCTCTACGAAATGATTGGTGGGACACGCCCCTTCCAAGGCGCGAGTCATTTCCTGCTCTGTAACTCTATCCTTCGCGATCCGCCTAGGCCGCTCCCTCCCACCGTACCCGCCGGGCTGAAAACTGTCGTTTCCCGGTGCTTGGAGAAAGAGCCGGAGCGCCGGTATCGTCGAGCGGGAGAAGCTCGCGCGGCCCTGGAAGCAGCAGGTCTCTCGACGGACCAAGTCGTTTTGCCGTCGCAAGCGGCCCATCGTTTCCAGTCGAGGTCGGCACTGATCGCCCTAGCTTTCATCGTGCTCGCCGCTGTCGGGATACTAGCAATTCGCAACAACAGGCCTCACCTTCCTGCAATCTCCCTGGATCCCATGCCTTCGCGAGTTCTGCTGGGAGTGTTGCCTCCCAGCGACAGCGGTGATCCGGCACAGTCAGCTTTCGACACGGGGCTCGTGGACACTCTCAACTCGCGTCTTGGAGAGCTCGGTTCGCAGCATTCTTTGTCCGTCATCCCCATGAACTCCACCATCGAAAAACGCGTAACCACCATCGATGGTGCTCGCGAACAATTTGGCGTCAATTTGGTGCTTGTCTTGAACATTCAACGCGCTTCAGGGAACGTGCGGGTGAACTACGCTCTTATGGATGCCCGTTCTCACCTGCAAGTCCGCAGCGGCACCATTACGGCCTCCCTTGCCGACCCCTTCGCGTTGCAGGATCAGGTTTTTGAAAAAGTGGCTGCTTCACTCGAGTTGCAGCTCGGACCCGAGGAAGAGCGGTCTTTGGCCTCCCACGGAACGACGGAGCCGGCGGCTTTTGATTTTTATACCCAGGGCCGCGGCTATCTCCAGGACTATGTCGTACCTGAGAAGGTGGAAAATGCCATCACCCTTTTCCGGCGGGCGCTGGAAAAGGATCCCAATTACGCTGCCGCGACTGCTGGGCTCGGTGAAGCATATTGGCGGAAATTCCAACTGACCCACGATCATCAGTGGGACGATGCCGCGGTGTCTACCTGCCAGAAAGCCACTCAACTGGGTCCAAATCTTGCGCTGGCCCGTTCCTGTCTCGGCCGCGCTCTCAGCTCGCAAGGCAGTTACGAAAAAGCTGTCGAGCAGTATCGACGCGCACTGGAACTTGATCCGGGCAGCGACGATGCTTATGGCGGGCTCGCGGCGGCTTACGAAAAGCTAGGCCGTCTTGACGAGGCTGAGATGCTTTACAAGCAAGCGATCACCGTGCGGCCGGCTTATTGGGCCACTTACAATTGGCTCGGCCTCTTTTATATGGCGCACGCGCGTTACGACGAAGCCGCCACGATGTTCAGCCAGGTGACTTCGCTTGTGCCGGACAGCTTCATCGGCTTTTACAACCTTGGCGGCGTCCGAGTCCTTCAAGGCAAGTATGGCGAAGCCGTTCCGCTTCTCGAGCAGTCCTTAAAAATTCGGCCGACCGCCAACGCCCTCTCCAATCTGGGTACAGCCTACTTTCAGATGCGGCAGTACGCTGAGTCCGCAGCGGACTTTGAACGAGCCGTGAAGTTGGATGGCAAGAACTATGAGCTATGGGGCAACCTTGGCGATGCTTACTACTGGACACCTGGGCGGCGCGAGGAGGCCGCCGGCGCATACAGTACCGCGATTAGTCTGGGAGAAGAAAACCTGCGCCACAATCCGCGTGACGCGCAACTCCGGGCCTATCTCGGTCAATACCATGCCATGCGCGGCGAACGAAAACCCGCCCTGGACGAAATTGCCGCCGCGCTCCGTCTTCAACCCAACAGCCCGGACGTCCAGCTTGTCTCGGCGATTGTGTATCAGCAACTCGGCGACAGCGGTCGCACACTAAACGCCCTGGAAAAGGCGGTTTCTTTGGGGATTGCACCCGAAACCATACGCGACACGCCGAACTTTGGCGCTCTAAGAGGCAATCCGCGTTTTCTCGTTCTCATTCATGGTAGCCACCCAAGTCGGACAAACTAGAAAGGGAGGAAGCATGTCTCTTGCTCGAATTATTTCCGGTATTGCGGGCCTGGCCGTTGTGTTCTCGTTGCTGGCATCACCCACCGGTTGCGGACAGGAAAAGACCGAGTATTTTCAGCTCAAGATCGCTTGCACGACTACGTTGAACGTCAACTTACAAACGGGAGTGGATGTGCCAGATGCCTATGTCTGTAAAAACAGCAAAGTTACCTGGAAGGCTAACGAACACATCTTCTTTGTGTTTTTCAAACACGACTGCCCGTTCGGCCCAAACGGCTGCAAAGAGATTGACAACCAGCATCCCACGGCAGGACCAATCACCTCAGACACCTTAACCGTCTATGACTACGGAATCGTGGTAGACGGCAAGCTATTTGATCCCCACATCATCGGTGGCGGTAGTTAGTAGCAAGGGATCCTAATCGTCGGCTGGTTTTCAATCTGCACGGCATCACTTCTGCTTGGGACAAAAGAAGAACTCTTCGGCAGAAGTAAAGGGAGAAGTCGGTCTGGACAGGACCGGTCTCGTCATGGCCGAATTGACGCTCTGGATTCCCTCGCCTATACTCTTAACTTGCGTTGCAGGCTGCGTTCTTACCTGTCTGGCCTCATCTGAGTTCCTGTGCTGCCACTAAGCCGCCGTCTAGCCTGGGCTTTCTGTGAAACGCCGGGGCGCATGCGGTCGAGGCCAGCGAGTATTTTCAAGACGACCAGAAGGTTCCAAGGTTGTTCATCGAGGAGAGGATTGATCCATGGCTGAAGCAACGTGCCGCCGCGAGCTGGATCTGGAGATCCCCGCGGAAGAAGTGACAAAAAAGATCGAGAGTGTGGCCAAGGAGTTTGCCCGCATCGCCCGCGTGCCGGGATTTCGGCCGGGCAAGGCGCCCGTCTCGCTCATCCGCCGCCGTTTCGCCGAAGACATCAAGGGTGAAGTGCTGCAATCGCTTGTTCCCGAGCGCGTCGAGAAGGCTGTCTCCGAACAAAAGCTCACCCCGGTTTCGCAGCCGCAAGTCGAGAAGTTGGACTTTGCTGAAGGCCAGCCTCTGAAGTTCCGCGCGGTCTTCGAAGTACTTCCCGAGTTCGAGCTCGGAAATTACAAGAGCCTCCAGATCGAAATGCCCGCGATGGACCTCACGGATGCAGACATCGCGAAAGCTCTCGAGGAAATGCGCGAACGCGCCGCGGCATTTGTTCCCGTCGAAGGGCGAGCCGTCGAGAACGGCGACTATGTTCAATTGAAACTAATGGGGACTCCGGCGGGCGGAGGTGAACCGCTGCAAGCGGACAGCGTTCTATGCCACATCGGCGCCGAAGAAACCATGGAGCCCTTCAACGAGAACCTCCGCGGCGCGAATATCGGCGACCACAAAAATTTCGAGGTTGCTTATCCCGCCGACTATCCCGATGCAAAGCTAGCCGGAAAAACCTACAACTATGCTGTCGAGGTCCTCGGCATCAAAAATAAAAAGTTACCGGAACTGAACGATGAGTTTGCGAAGGATGTGAGCGACGCCGCAACTCTGGAGGAGCTAAAAAGGAAAGTCTCCGAGGGCCTCGAGCACCAGCGCGATCAACGGCAAAAGGAGCTGCAAAGGGAAAAAGTCCTTGCCGAACTCATCAAGCTGCATGATTTCCCCGTACCCGATTCCCTCGTCGAGCATCAAATGGATGTCCGCCTGGAACGTGTGGTGCGCTCCCTTGCGGCCCAAGGAGTGGATCCCCGCGCCGTTAACGTGGACTGGGTTTCCCTACGCAAGCGCCAGCAAGAACGCGCCACTGATGATGTAAAGGCCGAACTCATTATCGACCGCATCGCGACGGCGGAAAACATTGACGTGACCGAGGAAGAGGTCCAGCACGAGCTGGAACATATGGCCAGCCACAGTGGCGAATCCGCGGAGGTCGCTCGTGCTCGTTTGACAAAGCAAGGTGCGCTCGATAGGATGAAAGCTAAGCTGCGCAGTGATAAGACTCTCGACTGGCTCGCGCAGAACGCTCAGGTCAAAACCGTTGCGGCAGCAAGCGCTGCATCAGATTCAAAGTGAAACATTCCGGCATTTCAACCACCTCAATGAAAAATTTCGAAGAACCAGAGTATCGCGGCACAACGCTCGTTCCGATGGTGGTCGAACAGACCAGCCGTGGTGAACGCGCGTACGATATTTACTCCCGGCTGCTGAAAGAACACATCATTTTTATCGGCACGCCGATTGACGACCACGTCGCCAATCTGGCCACCGCACAAATGCTTTTCCTGCAAGCCGAAGATCCGGAAAAAGACATTCAGCTCTACATCAACTCACCCGGCGGCTCGATCACGGCGGGCTTTGCCATCTACGACACCATGCAATTCGTCAAGCCGGATGTCGTAACCACCTGCGTGGGGCAAGCCGCGTCCATCGCGGCGGTGCTTCTCGCCGGCGGCGCTCCGAAAAAGCGCTTCGCGCTGCCGCACGCGCGCATCCTGATTCACCAGCCCTGGATGTCCGGTCTCGGCGGCCAGGCCACCGACATCGACCTCCATGCCAAAGAGATTTTGCGCATGCGCATGGTCATCAATCAGCTTCTCTCGCAGCACAGTGGCCAGTCCATCGATCGCATCGAGAAGGACGTCGAGCGGGATTTCATCATGAATCCCGAGCAAGCCAAAGACTATGGCATGATCGACGAGATTATTTATAAGCACCGCTAGCCTGCGGGCGCTGCGTGGGGTGGCTTGCGCTGGCAGCTAGTTCTTAATAGTTAGTAGTAATTCGAGTTTCTCTTTTGCTTCAGGGAAAAATCGGCCTAGAATAAGGAATAGAGACTCCGTCGAAGCCCAGCGGAGACGAGGCCTTCACACCAGTGAAAAAATTCAACCCAGACGAGCCACTGCGCTGTTCCTTTTGCCATAAAACTCAGGAACAGGTCGAAAAGCTGATCAGCTCTCCCTCGGACTATCCGCGCGCTTACATCTGCAATGAATGCGTCGGCGTTTGCCAGACTATTCTTGAAGACGAAAAGCGCGAACAGGCTTCCGCGCCCGCGCGCAAACTTCCGCGTCCTCCGGAGATCAAGCAGTTTCTCGATGGCTACGTCATCGGACAAGACCGCACAAAAAAGAAACTCGCGGTCGCCGTCTACAATCATTACAAACGCATCTTCTTGAACAAACAACCTGGCGACGTCGAGTTGAGCAAATCCAATATTCTCTTGATCGGGCCCACGGGCACGGGTAAGACGCTCCTCGCGCAGACGCTTTCGCGAATGCTGGACGTGCCGTTCGCCATTGTGGACGCCACCACACTGACCGAAGCCGGCTACGTCGGCGAAGACGTCGAAAACATTATCCTCAAGCTGCTGCAAGCGGCCGATGGCGATGTTCAGAAGGCCCAGCAAGGCATCATCTACATCGACGAAATCGACAAGATTGCCAAGAAGGACGAAAACCCTTCCATCACTCGCGACGTTTCCGGCGAGGGTGTCCAGCAGGCGCTGCTGAAGATTCTCGAGGGCACCATCGCCAACGTCCCCCCTCAGGGCGGCCGCAAACACCCGCACCAGGAATTCACTCCTGTCGATACTACGAACATTTTGTTTGTATGCGGAGGCGCTTTCGTTGGCTTGGAAAAAATTATCGAGAAGCGCGCTGGCCGTCATTCCCTCGGTTTCCACACCGACGCCGCGCCCTCGACGCCCCAGCGGCGCAATACCGAATTGCTCGAGCAGGTGCAGCCCGGCGATTTGATTCGCTATGGGCTTATCCCGGAGTTCGTTGGCCGCTTGCCCGTCGCCGGCGTAATGAACGATTTGGACAAGAACGTTCTCGTGCGCATCTTGACGGAACCGAAAAACGCGCTGCTCAAGCAGTATCAGCGCCTGTTCGAATTTGAAAACGTCCGTTTGCGCTTCACCGACGACGCTCTCGAAACTGTCGCGGAGCTCGCTATGCAGCGTAAAGTCGGCGCCCGCGGCCTGCGCATGATTCTGGAAGATCTCATGCTCGAGCTCATGTACCATCTCCCCATGCAGCGCAAGGTGCGCGACTTTGTCGTCACCGCGGATATGGTCCGCGGCCGCGAAATTAATTGGAGTTTGCTCGAAAAGGCCGGATAGGCCTTTCGGGTTTTGTACGCTTTTCAGGGGCCCTAATGTTCACTCGCGAAAAACAGGATTTGAAGCGCGTACCCATGATGCCGGTGCGCGACATGGTCATCTTTCCGCAACAGATGACTCCCTTCATCGTTGGCCGCGAAGCCAGCGTACGCGCTCTCGAAGAGGCACTGGCAGGGGACAAAAAGATTTTCCTGTCCACCCAGCACGACGCTTCGGTGGATGACCCGAAGCCCGAAGAAATCTATGCGGTCGGAACGCTCGCAAACATCGTGCAAAGCGTCAAGTTGCCCGACGGCAACATCAAAGTCTTGGTTGAGGGCGTCGAGCGGGCTCGTGCGCTTTCCATTGCTTCGGAGGAGGGTTTCTTCCGCGCCACCGTCCGGTTGCTGAACGCTCGCGTCGAGCCTTCCCCCCAAGTTAATCAGACCGTGGAAAAGGTCACCAGCCTCTACGAACAGTTCATCAAGCTCTCGCAGAGCCTGAATTATGACACCATGATCGCCGCCGCCCGCGGCGATGACCCCGCCCGCCTCTCGGACACGATTGCCGCGAACCTTCAGCTTCCCGTCGACGAAAAGCAGGACCTTCTCGAGACAGTCGATCCCATCGAACGACTGAACCGTATCACCGACATCCTCGAAATCGAGCTTGAAAAGCTTAACGTCGACCGCAACATCAATACCCGCGTAAAGCGCCAAATGGAGCGCGCCCAAAAAGAGTACTACCTCAACGAAAAGCTCAAGGCCATCCAGAAAGAGCTTGGCCGCGGCGAAAAGAGCGAAATCGACGAGCTCAAAAAGAAAATCGACTCCGCAGGAATGAGCAAGGAAGTTCACGAAAAGGCAGTCCAGGAACTGAAGCGTCTGGAATTGATGCCTCCGATGTCTGCGGAATCGACCGTCAGCCGCAATTACCTCGATTGGCTTCTCGCCGTACCGTGGAAAAAGAAATCCAAGGAAATTCGCGATATCCTGGCTGCGGAGAAAATCCTCAACGAAGAGCACTACGGCCTCGAGAAAATCAAAGAGCGCATCCTGGAATTTCTAGCCGTCCGCCAGTTGGTGAAGAACCCCAAAGGCTCCATCCTTTGTTTCGTTGGCCCTCCGGGCGTCGGCAAAACCTCGTTGGCCATGTCCATCGGCCATGCCACTGGCCGCAAGTTTGTCCGCGTGTCGCTCGGTGGCGTCCGCGATGAAGCAGAAATTCGCGGCCATCGCCGTACCTACATCGGCGCCCTCCCTGGCCAGATCATTCAAATGATGAAGAAGGCCGGTACGGTAAATCCGATCTTTGTCCTCGACGAAGTCGACAAGATGTCCACGGATTTCCGCGGCGACCCGTCCGCCGCGCTTATGGAAGTGCTCGACCCTGAGTTGAATCACAGCTTCACGGACCACTATCTCGACGTCGAGTACGACCTATCGAAAGTGATGTTCGTGTGCACCGCCAACGTGCTGCACACCATTCCACAGCCTCTGCAGGACCGCATGGAAATTCTGCGCCTTCCCGGCTACACCGAGCAGGAAAAACTCGAAATCGCCAAGCGCTTCCTCGTGAAGCGCGCACGCGAAGCCACTGGTCTCAACGAGCAAAATCTCAAGTTCACCGACGAAGGCCTGCTGCACATCATCCGGCACTATACCCATGAAGCCGGCGTGCGCAATCTCGAACGTGAAATCCAGAACATCGCCCGCAAGATGGCCCGCAAAGTCGTAACCGAAGGAACCACCGTCGGCGTCGAAATCTCCCCGGCCAATGCGAATGACTTCCTTGGCATTCTCAAGTACCGCGAATACTGGCTCGAAAAACACAACGAGATCGGTCTGACCACCGGCCTCGCATGGACCGAAGTCGGCGGATCCGTGCTCGCCACCGAAGCCACGCTGATGGAGGGCAAAGGCCGTCTCACGCTCACTGGCAAACTCGGCGATGTGATGCAGGAATCCGCCCAAGCCGCGATGAGCTACGTGCGTTCGCGCTCCGCGCAACTCGGTCTGGCGCGGGATTTCTACCGCACGCTCGATATCCACGTGCACGTGCCCGAAGGCGCCATCCCCAAGGACGGCCCTTCCGCCGGAATCACTATCTGCACCTCCATCGTCAGCGCGCTGACCAGAATTCCCGTGCGACGCGACGTCACCATGACCGGCGAAATCACCCTGCGCGGCAAAGTTCTCCCCATCGGCGGCGTCAAGGAAAAGCTCCTGGCGGCCCATCGAATGGGCTTGCACACAGTGCTGCTTCCGAAGGACAATGAGAAGGACCTGGCGGATATCCCGCAGGAGATCCTCTCCTGTCTCACGGTTCATTTTGTAGAAACTATGGATGAAGTGCTTCAGGTTGCGCTCGAACGCCTGATTGTGCCGCTCGAACATCCTGAGGTTGCGCCCGTTGCGGAACCTTTCGTTGCCAGCGCCGAGAAAGACAAGAGTTTGACCAACTAAGCAGCGAACATTGTGAGTCCGCCTTGCAGCTTTTCCAGGCATGTTGGGGCTCTGCGCTGCCGCCGGTTGCTGAAAGTCTGGTTTGCCCATCCTGGCATGCTTTCATTTGTCCGCCAGTGCGGTGCGCCACCTCACGAATAATCCGGGATTTTGTTGACCGCTCTGCGGCCACGCAAAAAAGAAGGTCAATTTACACCATCAAAGTTAAGGATATATGAAAGAAACAAGCACTGAAGGAACCAATCAGATGAGCATTAGCCTCGCCGAGTTAAAAGAAAAAAACATCACCGACCTCGCCAAGATCGCCAAGGAGTTGAACATCCCCGGCGCCAGCGGTATGCGCAAGCAGGAATTGATCTTCCAAATTCTCCGCGCCCAAACGGAGAAAAACGGCTTGATCTTCTCCGAAGGCGTCCTCGAATGCCTCCCCGACGGATTCGGTTTTCTCCGCGCGCCGGAATATAACTATCTCCCCGGTCCGGACGATATTTACGTTTCGCCGTCGCAAATCCGCAAATTCGATCTTCGCACAGGGGATACCGTCTCCGGCCAGGTCCGCCCGCCGAAAGACGGCGAGCGCTATTTCGCCTTAATCAAAGTCGAAGCCGTCAACTTTGAAGACCCCGAAGTTGCACGCAACAAAATCTTCTTCGATAACCTGACGCCGCTCTATCCTCAGGGCCGCCTCAAAATGGAAACCACCAAAGAGAACATGACGGGCCGCGTTCTCGACCTTCTCTGCCCCGTCGGCAAAGGCCAGCGCGGCCTGGTTAACGCCCCGCCACGCACCGGCAAAACCATGATCCTGCAGTCCATGGCCAATTCCATCACCACCAACCATCCCGAAGTCGCGCTCATCGTTCTTCTGATCGACGAGCGCCCCGAAGAAGTCACCGACATGCAACGCACCGTGAAGGGCGAAGTCATCAGCTCGACCTTCGACGAGCCGCCGCAGCGCCACATTCAGGTTGCGGAAATGGTTCTCGAGAAGGCCAAGCGCCTCGTCGAGCACAAACGCGACGTCGTCGTGCTGCTGGATTCCGTCACGCGTCTCGCTCGCGCTTACAACGCCGTCACGCCTCCCTCCGGCAAAGTCCTTTCCGGCGGTATTGACGCCAACGCTTTGCAGCGCCCGCGCCGCTTCTTTGCCGCCGCGCGCAACGTGGAAGAAGGCGGCTCGCTCACCATCATCGCCACTGCCTTGATCGACACCGGCAGCCGCATGGACGATGTCATCTTCGAAGAGTTCAAGGGCACCGGCAACATGGAAATTTATCTGGACCGCCGTCTCGCCGATAAGCGCGTATTCCCCGCTATCGACATTCAGCGTTCCGGCACGCGCAAGGACGAACTGCTTCTCCCGCCCGATGAACTTAGTCGCGTTTGGGTTCTGCGAAAGGTATTGAGCCCTCTCTCGACCGTCGAAGCGATGGAGCTTTTGCTCAGCCGTTTGACGAAAACGAAGTCCAATACGGAATTCCTCGGATCCATGTCCGCGCCAACCTGAGCGAAATTAGCTCGGGTATTCCTTCGACACGTTCAGCTCAAAAAAATCGGCGCAGCAGGTCTCCCCGCTGCGCCGTTCCTTCCCTAGCTCAGGCCGTGCGGCCTGAGGTTATTGTTTTTTGTCGTCGTGGCCAACGTCAGGCCGCGGCTTCCGCCTCGAACGCTCCGATGTAGTCCACGATGCGCTCCGACCATCCGTCGACTTGCGTCCACCCGTTGCCGTAGCTTACGCCGTGCTTATACGGGGCCACGTTCACCACGTACGCCCGCGGAGTCCACGCCGTCAGGATTCCGTCGTGCGTCTGCTCGTCGGTAATCACAATCACCCGGTCGAGTTCGCGCCATTCCCGCTTTTCGTGGAGTTCCGTCAGTGCGCGCTTGAGGTAGGTCCCCGAGTGCGCCTGCGATCCCACGATGGCGTCCCGCAGTGCGAACCCGCGCCGCGGAGGAAGTTCCACACATGCATCGGAGAAGGTCGCGATCGAAAACTCTTCGGCCTTCTCGCGGAGCAGAATGGCCAGCCCCGCCGCAGCGTCCATGCGCGTGGTCTCGCTCTTCCCGGAAAGCTTGCCGTCCATCGAGCCGGACACGTCTACGACGAGTCCCGTCGACCCCGGCAGCTTTTCGAGTCCAGCGATGCCCTTGAGCATGGCGCCTTCGATAGCGTCCTCGAGCTTCGGAGCGTAGCGAGCCGCCGTCACGAAGCGAAACGGCAGCGCCCGCGCAACTCCCTTCTCGAGCCGGTCGCGAATCAGCTTCGGATCCACGCCCGATGCAAGCATCAGGCGCAGGTTTCGCAGGACGGCCATTCCGCCCAGCGCACCCTCGCGCAGGAGCCGTTCAAAGTTCTCGCGCTTGTCCTTCCCTGCGGACAAGGCAACCTCCCAAGTGTCGGGAGGCTCGAGCGTGTTCTCAACGAGCTTTTTCCAAACAGCTTCCTGCTCGGCATCCTTCGGCTTCGCGTGGCAGAGAAACAGCACGTCGCGCAGCGTCACCACCGATTCGCGGTTGTCCTTCGCAAGCTGGTAGGCGTCGAACTTCGTGAACGCCTGCGCCAGCCCGCGCTTTACACCCGCCGACAGCGGCTGCTTCATCTCCTTCCAGTAGAGCGCCACGAACTCGCCGAGTTCGTCCGCCCGCTGGATGACATGCTCGAGCGTTTCCGCCACGAGCGGCCCCGCGCCTTTGCGCCGCGCAAGTTCGCGCGTCACAAAGAGCGGCGCATGGCGAAGCTGCATCTTGTCGCGGGCCTCGCGCGCCAGGGCCGCCACATCCTCCGGCTTGCTCCGCGCCACGAGTTCCGCGATCCGCTTCGCGATGTCGTTGCCCTTCTCGTAGAACGTGTCTTCCCATAGCAGGCACGTCAGCACGGTGCGCCGCAGCTCCGTCCTCACGTCGACGCGCTGCGCCACCGCTCCTTCGTGCGTCCGCACCGGAAGCATCCGCTTCCACACATTCATCTTCACCATCTCAACCTCCCTCCTTTCTTCGAATTTCGTTCCCGACAAAAACTTGTCATTCCGAGCGAAGCGAGGAATCTGCTTTTTCTTCGCGCCCCGCCAGTCTCAATTCACCAGTCGCGGATTCAACGCTCGAATGTGCAACTTCCCGTCGCTCCGAACGCTCACCAAGTCGCCTTCCTCGATCCGCAGCAATTCGGCCAGCCATTCAGGAATCACGATCTTCAAAAACTCTCCCTGAATTTCGGAGATGCCCCGGGAACACTCGGCCAACTCCGACCCGCCATCCACCAAGGGAATCAACAGCATCAATTCCCCGTTGACCTTCAACACCGGCCCTTCCAACGAAATTGTGTTTTCCACGTCACCCCTCCTTTCTCGGCCAAAAAAATTGCTGGACGGGAACATCCGGCCAGGGACATTAGGCGCTCTATCCATTGGGCTACCGGATCTCTCGATCCAGGTGGGAATCGAACCCACACCTCCCGCGTGTCAGGCGAAGTAACCCTGTCCTACACCACGTCCAACTTTTTCCAGGTGGCACAGACATTAGTCTGTGCCCGCCTGCCCCGGCGCGAACCGCCAGCTGGTTCGCGATTCGCGCCGGCCAAACTGTAGGGTCATCCTTCTGATGATGACCGCTCTGCCCGCGACTCCCACCGCGAGCAAATCTCCGCCGGGAGGAACAACCGATCAGAGCTGTGGGGCCGTTGCCCCACATCGTGGACAGACGAAGTAACTCTTATCTCCACCATCCCGGCATCCCAGTAGCACACCCACTCCAGCCTGTGCTCATGTCAGTGGCATTGCCAATCCTGGCAGGGCTTCTTCTTCCGGTGGGAACCGTCGGTCCGCGCATATTTCCTTGAGCTACTGCCTCTTGCGAAGCAGGCGGGCTTCGAGACCGCAACCTCTCCAGTTCGCACCAGAGCGCTCTCTTAGTTCGAAGTAACGCGTACCTTCACCACACCGGAATTGCTTTGCAGAGGGAACCCCCGGCTCGAGCGCCACTTAGCTCTGCCATTTGAGCCACAACAGCTTGCGCCGCTGGCGGGATTCGAACCCGCAACCCTGGTCGAAGTAGCTCGCGCCTGCGCCACTCTGCAAATCCTTGCGGCGGGAATCGCCGGCCCGGGACGTATTGCTTGTCCGATGCTCTACCACTGAGCGACGGCAACTTTCGTCGCCGGCAGGAATCGAACCTGCAACCGTCGGAGCCCGATGTAACCCAAGCCTTCGCCACGCCGCAAACCCTTCAATCTTTTTCGTTCCCTCCCTATTTCCTTAACGTCTTTGCGTTTCTTCCGCGCACACCAGTAACGTCGCGCTGCACGGCTCATATCCATTCGCCGAATCAGCGCCCCTGCAATCCGGAAACGTCACTCTTGCTTGGAAAATCTTTGCGTCACAATGATTTACGCAGGCCCTGCATCTCGGAATCTTCAGTCCCTGGCTACAGTTTCACCGCCAAGCGAAAACGCTTGAGCGACGAATGGTATTGGATCGAAACGACTTAAGCGGCCAATTTAAGGAATTGGTTTAGAGTCGCGCGAACAAGCAGTCCACGAGACTCGATCGCCTTGGTGCCGTTTCGACTTGGCTTTTATCTTCGTGTCTCATATCTGCTTTTCACGCTCAGTGAGGACCTGCCCTAATTTGCAGCAGGGTACGACTGAGGTATTTCGAAAGTAAACGAACTTCGTTTTTCTGTCAAGCCCTATTTCTTAAAAAACCGCATTTTTGGCCCGTTTTTCGCGTAACTTGTTAATTCTCAAGTACCTAATCCCAACTGAGACGTCGCTTTCTCAAAGTCAGGAACATTTGGACGTATCAACATCTGCCGGCGCCGTGCGCTTCACACTTCTCTGCCCGCCGCTTTCGACAATTCCTTTTCGCGCTCACGCGCCAGCATCACGACGAGCCGAGCTGTTTCCTCGACGTCCATGGCCGTGTTGTCCACCAGAACCGCATCGGCTGCGCGCACCAACGGCGAAACTTTTCGCTCGCGGTCGCGCCGATCGCGCTCGCGAACTTCCTCCAGCACCTGCGCGAGCGTCATCGTTTCGCCTTTTTCCTGGTGTTCCTTCCAGCGGCGTTCCGCGCGCACTTCCGGCGACGCTTCCAGAAAAATCTTCAGCTCCGCCCGGGGGAAAACGACGGTGCCGATGTCGCGCCCTTCCATCACCACGCCTCCGCCCGCTCCGGCGCTCTGCTGCTCAGCAACCAGGATTTCGCGCACTCCGGCGATGGTGGCCAGCCGCGATGCAGCTTGCGCCACCTCAGCTTTCCGGATTTCCAGCGTCACTTCTGCATCATCGAGAAACACGCGATTCTTCAATCCCGCGGCTTCCTGCTCTGGCGTCGGAGGTTTGAGCGCGATATGCGTGCCCCGCGCGAGTTCTTCGAGCGCGCGAAAATCGTCAAGCGCGACCTTTTCTCGAAGCGCTTTCAAGGCGAGCGCGCGATACATCGCGCCGCTGTCCAAATACAAATATCCAAGGACTTGTGCGACGCGTTTCGCCAGGCTGCTCTTGCCCGAGCCAGCGGGTCCGTCAATGGCGATCGTAAGTTTTGGCATCTTGGTGGCACAGCCAATCCTGGCTGTGCGAATTTTCGTGAATGACCCAATAAAACCGCACAGGCAGGATTGCCTGTGCCACTCAAAAGCCCATGATGTTGTAGCCGCAATCCACGAAGATAATTTCGCCAGTGATTCCCGAGCCCGCATCCGAAAGCAGAAACGCCGCGGTCGAGCCGACTTCGCCAACCTCCACGTTGCGTTTCAGTGGCGCGCGTTCGATTTGCGTTTTCAGCATATCCCCAAAATTGGCGATGCCTCGCGCGGCAAGCGTCTTGATGGGGCCTGCGGAAATCGCGTTGACGCGAATGGCCTTTGGCCCAAGATCGTAGGCTAGATAACGCACGGTCGCTTCGAGGGCCGCCTTGGCTACGCCCATAACGTTGTAATTCGGGACGACTTTCTCCGAACCATAATAGGTGAGCGTGACGATGCCGCCGCCTGAAGCCATCAGCGGCGCAGCTCCGCGCGCCACCGCAATCAGCGAATACACGCTGATGTCGTGCGCGACGCGGAATCCTTCGCGAGAAGTCTCGACGAACGGTTTCTTCAATTCATCGGGCGGCGCGAATCCCACGCTGTGCACCAGTCCGTGCAGAACTCCATACTTATTCTTGAGTTCCTCAAACACACGCGCAATCTGGTCATCTTGCGTGACGTCGCACATGAATCCAGCTGCTCCGGGCAATCCTCCAATGAGATCCTTCGCTTCGAGTTCCAGGCGTTCATTCTGATAACAGATGGCCAGCCGCCAGCCGGCCGCCGCGAGCTTCTGCGCGATCGCCCAAGCGATGCTGCGCTTGTTGGCAAGGCCAAAGATTACTGCCGTCTTTTGCGATTCGCTCATTCGCTCCGTCTCCAGGTGGCCGGGCTAAAGCCCGGCATCTAAAAAATGCCGGCTGGAAGCCGGCGGCGCAAAATCAAATTCTGTGGAACGCTTTCTCGATTTCCTTTACCGAATAACGAAGGACCACGGGCCGTCCGTGCGGGCAGCTCATCGGGCAATCCGTTTTTGCCAGCGCGCCGAGCAGCCATTCCATTTTCGTTTGATCGAGCGGCATGTTCACTTTGATCGCCGCATGGCACGCTGTCGAAGCTGCAATTTTGGCCTGCAACGTATCGATGGAAATGGCTGCGTTCTCCCGCTCGATGCCGTCGAGAATTTCCGTCAGAAGTTTTTCTCCGTCGCCGGGCGCAATCCCCGCGGGCACAGCTTGAATCGCCACGCTGCGCGGCCCCATCGGCTCGACTTCAAAGCCGTTCGCGCTGAGCTCTTCCGCAATTTTCTCGTAGGTCACAATTTGTCTCGGCGAGAGTTCGATCACCAGCGGCATCAGCATGCGCTGGGCTTCCACTTTTCCGGCGCGCCGCGCTTCGAGATGCTGCTCGAAGAGCACTCTCTCGTGCGCCACGTGCTGATCGACAAGCCACAAACCTTCGCCGTTCACGGCAACAATAAAACTCGAACTCACTTGCCCGAGCGGCTTCAGGTCGGCGATTTGCTCGGGCCGCGGAAGAGTGGCTGGCGCGCTGGCGTTCGGCGCTGCGAGATTTCCAGCCCAGTTCGAGGCGGCAAGCGCCTGAGCAGCTGCGGCCGCAGCGGAAGCCATGCCAGACTCGATCGGCGGTTCAAGACCAGCCGGAAAAGCAAAGCGTTGTTCGACGGGCCGAAGCGGATCGGTCGTCAAATCAAATCCGCCATCGGAGCCAACGCCCGAGCCCACGCCGATCTCTTCCATCGCGGGAATGATCGCGCGCGGAACGCCGGAAGCCGCGGCAGCACCGTACGTTGTTGAGGCGCCGAACGCAGCGGGAGAAAAACTGGATGCGGCGGGCGGCGAACCAGCGGGAAGTGCAGCTGCTGCCGCGGCGGCGAAGCTGGGAACGGGACGCACGCTCATAAGCGCCTGGCGGATGGTGTCGCGCGCAAAATCGTGAACGAATTGCGAGCGGCGGAAGCGCACTTCAATTTTTGCGGGGTGCACGTTGACGTCGACTTCGTCGTAGGGCATTTCGAGGAAAAGCAAGGTGGCGGGGAAAACTGTGGGAGGAAGAATGTTGCGGTAGGCTTCGTGAATGGCGTGAAGAATCAGGCGGTCGCGCACCAAGCGGCGATTCACAAAAATGTAGATGCCGTTGCGGTTGGGCCGCTGTACGTCGGGGCGCGAAGTGAAACCCCGCACCGTCAGCGTCGCGCTTTCCTCACTCTGCTCGAGTTCGGGCTCGGTGATGGCTGCGCGAAACGCTGCGGACGCGGGCGCAATTTCCACCAACTCGTCCATTGATTGGCGCCCGAAAAGCTGATAGATGCGGTCGGCGAGTCTTTCGGCGGGCGGGCTGTTGATGATTTCCTGTGTCGGCGTGGTCAGAACGAAATGTTTGTCCGGATTGGCCAGCGCGTAGTGCGTGACAAGTGAAGCGATGTGGCCGAGTTCGGTCGTGTCCGATTTTAGAAATTTTTTACGCGCGGGAACGCAGTAGAAAAGATCGGCGACGCTGATGGTCGTTCCCGCAGGCAATCCGGCAGGTTTGACGCCGACAAGTTTTCCGCCCGCAAATTCGATGCGCGTGCCTTCGGCCTCCGATTCGTCGCGCGTTTCAAGGAGCAACCGCGAGACGGCGGCAATCGTGGGCAACGCTTCGCCGCGAAAGCCCAGCGTAGAGATAGAAAGCAAATCTTCTGCGGATTTCAGTTTGCTTGTGGCGTGGCGCTCGAAAGCCAGCAGCGCATCGTCGTGCGTCATGCCGTGGCCATCGTCGATGACGCGGATCATCCGCTTGCCGCCGACTTCCGTTTCAATGCGAATCGTCTTTGCGCCGGCGTCCAGCGCGTTTTCGAGAAGTTCTTTGACAACGGAAGCCGGCCGCTCGACAACTTCGCCCGCGGCGATTTTGTTTGCGACAGCTTCCGGCAGAATCCGTATCCGACTCATTCGCTCCTTGCTAATCGCCCAAATCGTCCTCTTCAGCCATTATGCCTACCACCATGGAAATCATAAATATCCCAGCCACGATCGCAGTCACCTTCAAGGAGATGAAGAAAAAGACCACAAGCAGCGTTGGCAGTATGTAATAGCAAGCGACCAGAGAGTAGTGCAGCCATCGAGGCCGGCTCGTGTCGTCCCTCGCCTCCTCGCGCGCCATATGGAAGAACAGACGAAGTAATTCGATCGCTGGCATGGACGGCACACTCCCCCATTAGAGTGACCTGACTAGTCGTTACGACAGACCTCTATAACATTCCAATTCCGTTGCGCCTACTTCTACAGGTTACCCTTCTTTTCTATCGCCAATTCTTTGATCGAGATACCCAGCTGGTCGAGCTGGTCGATATCGACTTCAGATGGAGATTCTGCCATTAAATCTACCGCGGCGGTGGTTTTCGCGAAGGCGATGACTTCGCGCAGGGATTTTTCGCCGGCTAGTAGCATGGCGATGCGGTCAATGCCGAGCGCGATGCCGCCGTGGGGGGGCGTGCCGTAGGTGAGCGCGTCGAGAAAAAATCCGAAGCGTCGGCGGAGCTGTTCTTCGCTGAGGCCGAGCGCGCGGAAGAGGCGCTCCTGAATATCCTGACGGTGAATACGAATGCTGCCGGAGCCGAGCTCGTTGCCGTTCAAAACTAGGTCGTAACCTTTCGAGCGTACTTCCCACGGCGCGGATTCGAGCTTTTCGAGATCTTCGTCCACGATCCCGGTGAAGGGATGCTGGGCGCTGACCCAGGTTTTGTCGTTCTCGCTCCATTCAAAGAGCGGGAAGCCCGTGATCCAGAGAAATTTCCACTGCGTGCGGTCGATCAAGTTGAGCGCTTCGCCGAGCTGCAAACGCACTTGCCCGGCGACGAGCGCGGCGGCTTCGGTGCCTTTAATTTGTTGCTTGGCGCTCACGGCGACGACAAGATCGCTAGTTTTTGCGCCGCACGCGTCGGCAAGTTTCTTGACGTTTTCCGCGCCGATTAATTTTTCGACGGTCGAACTCGTTCCTTCGGCTGCGAGCTTCACGAAATAAGCGCCGCGCGCGCCGTGGGACTTGGCTTTTTCCGCCAACTCATCGAGCTGTTTGCGCGAATAGCCTGCCGCGCCCGGAGCAGCGAGAGCAAACACGCTGCCTTCGATCCCGAGCTTGGTTTTCGCTTCTTCGGGAAAGCAATGCGTGACTTCGTGCAGCTCCATCCCAAAACGCAGGTCGGGTTTGTCGCTGCCATATTTACGGATGGCGTCCTTATAGAGCATGTGCGGAAACGGGCCCTGCGTTGCAATGCCCGCGAGGGCGCACGCGCGCACCATGACCGTTTCGATGACGCGGAAAATATCTTCCTGGCGCGGGAAGGACATCTCGACGTCCAGCTGCGTAAATTCCGGCTGGCGGTCGGCGCGCAAATCTTCGTCGCGAAAGCATTTGACGATCTGGAAGTAACGGTCCAAGCCGCCGATCATCAGGATTTGCTTGAAAATTTGCGGCGATTGCGGCAGCGCGTAAAACTGGCCGTGATGCACGCGGCTGGGCACGAGATAGTCGCGCGCGCCTTCGGGCGTCGAGCGCGTGAGCATGGGCGTTTCGACTTCGAGGAAGCCTAGCTCGTCCATGGTCTTGCGAATTTCGAGAACGATTTTGTGGCGCAGCGCGAGGTTGCGATGAGGCTTCGAGCGGCGCAGATCGAGATAGCGGTAGCGCAGGCGCGTTTCTTCGGCGGCGTTGATTTCGTCTTCGATGGGAAACGGCGGCGTTTTGGCGTTGTTCAAAATGTGCAGCTTCGTGGCGATCAGCTCGACTTCGCCGGTGGCGATATGCGGATTCGCTTTCTGGCGTTTCGAGACTTTGCCTTCGACGGCGACGACAAACTCGCTGCGCGCCTGCTCGGCTTTGGCATGCGCGGCGGGCTGCGACTCTTTATTGAAAACCACCTGAACGATGCCGGTGCGGTCGCGAATGTCGAGGAAGAGCAAGTTGCCGAGATCTCGCCGGCCGGAAACCCAGCCCATGACGATAGCATCGCGGCCTTCGTCGGAGGCCCGCAGTGCGCCGCAGTAGTGCGTGCGTTCGAGGTTGCCGAGAAAATCGAGCAAGGTTTTGTCTTCTCCAGGTGCACAGGCACTCTTGCCTGTGCTCTTCGTAGTGGCGGGTCTTTAGACCCGTGGTTGTGCTCGTCCTCAAGCGTGGGGCCGCGCCACGTACAAACAAAATGCAAGAACGGGTCTGAAGACCCGCCACTACAAAGGCTTGAGATATTCTAGCAGAGCTGGTTCGGTGAGTTTCTGTTGCTCGCCGTTTGCGAGGTTCTTCAACGTCCACTCGCCGCTCTGGACTTCATTATCGCCGAGGATGAGGGCGAAGCGCGAACCGAGCTTGCTGGCGCGCTCGAGAGCTTTGCCGAATTTCAGTTCGGTTGGTGGCAGCTCGACGCGGAAGCCGGCGTTGCGCATGTCTTTGGCTGCGCGGATCGCGGTGGCATAGGCGCGTTCGCCCATCCAGGCGATGTAGACGGACGGTGACTGATGACTCGTGACTGGTGACTGGGACTTCGCGTCCTGCAGCGAGAGGATCAGGCGATCTTCGCCGATGGCGAAACCGATGCCTTTGGCCGGCGGGCCGCTGAGCAGTTCGACGAGGCCATCGTAGCGGCCGCCGCCGCAGACGGCGTTCTGCGAGCCGAGGCCTTTTGCAGTGATTTCAAACGTGGTGCGCATGTAGTAGTCGAGGCCGCGCACGAGGCGCCAGTTTTCGCGATACGCAACGCCGCGAAGATCAAGCTCGCGTTTCACGGCGGCGTAGTGCGCCTTGCACTCGTCACAAAGATGATCGGCGATGCGCGGAAGCTTTTCGATGATGGGCTGCTCGTGTTCCAGTTTCGAGTCGAGAACGCGCAGCGGATTTGTTTCGATGCGGCGTTGCGAGTCGGCGCCAAGTTTGTCCTTCACTTTTTCCAGTTCGGCTTTGAGCTTCGCGACGTAACCGCGCCGGCAGTTGTCGGCAGCGTGGCCGATGGAGTTAATGCTGAGCTCGGTTCCTTGCAAGCCGCACTTGTCGAAGAACGTCATCAACATTTCGATCAGCTCGGCATCGATAGCAGGAGCATCCGGCCCGCCAAGAATTTCCGCGCCAATCTGATAGAACTGGCGGTAGCGTCCCTTCTGTGGCCGTTCGCGCCGAAACATCGGCCCCATGTAGTACAGTTTCACCGGCTGCGGAAGCTGCTGCATGTTGTGTTCGATGTACGCGCGGCAGACGCTTGCTGTCGCCTCGGGTCGCAGGCTAATCCGCTCCGCGATTCCCAGCATATGGCACTTTTCAACAACTTCGACCGCGAGCTGCGACCGCCGGGGTCTGGCTGAATCACTCGAGTCACCGGCCGCGCCTTTCAATTGGGCCAGCTTGGATTTCAGGACCTCGTATTCGGAGTTTTGAGAGTCATCCAGGATGACGTCTTTGTCCTCAATCATCGTCGAAGCAATCCGAACAAACTCATCAGCACGCTTCAAGAATTGCCTTAAGGCCGCCTGCTCGTTCACAGCAAGCGACAAGCTTCCGATCCGCTGTGCGAGCACTTCAAGATATGCATGGTTGGGATTTTCGGCAAACGTGTACATCTCCTTGGAGACGATGTCGGTGTCGTCGCCGACGGCGCGCGCGAACAATTCCGTTGGCTCGAAGATGGGCGGGCGGATTTCGCCATAGCCGTAGGTGGCGAAGACTTCGTGGGCGGTTTGCTCGACGCGGGTCCAGAGGGCGGTGTCTGGAGGGAGCAGGTCGCGGGTGCCGCGGATGGCTTGGAATTTTGCTTTGGTCGCCATGAAAACCTTAAGAGAGATTCCTCTCTGCGCAAGCCGACCACCTCGCAGGAGCGAGGTGGAAGGAAAAGGCGTCGGCTTGCTTCGTTCGGAATGACGGGTTGATGGTTCGATCGATCAAGCCAAGCATTATGCGCCGGATTCCTTCAGGTAGATATTTTTGTACTCGACGTAGCGCTGGGCGTAGGCGTCGATGGCGGCTTGATCGATGCCGGTCAGGGCGCGCTTGACTTTGCCGGGGTGGCCGACGACGAGGCTGCCGGGCGGAATTTTTGCGCCTTCGAGAAGGAGCGTGCCGGCAGCGACGACACTGCCGGCGCCGATGTGCGCGCCGTTCAGAATGATGGCGCCCATGCCGATGAGGCAGCGCGACTCGATGGTGCAGCCGTGCAACGTGACGGAGTGGCCGATGGTCACGTCGTCGCCGAGGATAAGAGGGTGCTCGTCGCGCATGACGTGGAGGACTGAGCCGTCCTGAATGTTGGTGCGCGCGCCGATGCGGATGTGGTGCACGTCGCCGCGAATCACGGTGCAGGGCCAGACGCTGGAGTCTTCGCCGATGACTACGTCACCGATGATGACGGCGGCGGGGTCAATATAGGCAGACGCAGCAATTTGCGGGCGCTTGCCGCGATAGCGCCGGATGTCGGGCTGGCGGCCCAGCTCTTGCGAGCCGCGTGCGGGGTTCGAGCCGGGGTTTTGACTAGACATTGTACTTAGGCCACCCCCTTGTTTTTTGTAAGTGTTGCATGTAAAAGACTTAGTTGGCCGGTAAGCCCTTTAGATGTAACACTTATAAGATATCCTGCAAATACTGATTCTAAAGGGCTTAAGTTCACATAGCGCGGTCATCTAAGAGACCTACGGCCCAAGTATTAACCAGCTTCACGTCCAGCCCAGAATCTGAATCATAACACGCACAGGCCAGCACTCATTGCACCTCAATCAATGGAGATGGAGGGGCCGGAGGAGGTGGCGCTGACTTCGGCCAGGCGGGCGGTGACGGCGCGGGCCAGGGCGTAGAGGCTTTGGGTGCCGGGGGCGGATTCGCCGAGGCCGGCGACGGGTTTGCCGGTGTCGCCGCCGATGCGGATGCGGGGATCGATTTCGATTTCGCCGAGGACGGGGACGCCGTAGGCGACGGCGGTTTTTGCGCCTTCACCGTGGCCGAAAATATCGATGGGCTTGTCGCAATGGGGGCAGCGGAAGGTGCTCATGTTTTCGACGACGCCGAGGACTTCCACGTTGACCTGGCGAAACATTTCGATGGCTTTGCGGACGTCGGCAAGAGCGACGGTAGAAGGCGTGGTGACGACGACCGCACCCGTGACGGCTACGGTTTGGATGAGCGTGAGCTGCACATCGCCAGTGCCGGGAGGGAGATCGATGATGAGGTAATCAAGCTCGCCCCACTCGACGCTGCGGAGAAATTGGATGATGACGCTGTGCAGCATGGGGCCGCGCCAGACCATGGGCTTGTCGCCAGGATTGAGCAGGCCCATGGAAATCATTTTCAGGCCGGAGACTTCGACAGGGATGATGCGCTTATCAGCGGTGGCTTTCGGCTCCTGGAGCGTACCAAGCATGATGGGGACGTTGGGGCCGTAGACGTCGGCGTCCATGAGGCCGACTTTGTAGCCGAGCTTGACGAGGGCGAGGGCGAGGTTGACGGCGACCGTGGTTTTGCCGACGCCGCCTTTGCCGCTGGCCACGGCGACTAGATTTTTTACGCCGGGGATGGGGTGGCGTTCGGGTTGCGGCATGGGTGCTGGGGGCATGGGTTAGGCTTTCTCTATATTGAAATGGAAGAGAGATTTCTCTCTCCGCAGGCCGACGCTCCGCAGGAGCTGAGCGAGAGAAAATGCGTCGGCCTGCTCCGTTCGAAATGACAGTTTTGTGCGAACAGCACGCAATAATGAACGCCCACTCATGCGTTGGCGCCGTGGCATTTTTTGTATTTTTTGCCGGAGCCGCAGGGGCACGGGTCGTTGCGGCCGACTTTTGCGCCAGCGCGGACAGGCTTGGGCGCTTCGGCTTGCGCCGGGCCCGCTTGGTACTGCAACTCTTTTTGCTGGCGCTGCTGTTTGCGCTCCATTTCGCGGGCGAAGGCCGGCAGCCGCTCGGGAGCAGGTTCTTCCGCTCGGGCGGCGGCGCTGGCGACGGCCGCACGCGCGCCTCCGGAGCGAGTAGGTGCCGGTTGCTGCGGCCTCGGCGGTTGTGCGCCGTGCTGCGGGGGCTGCTCGCTCTGCTGCATCTGGATGTGGAAGAGATAGCGGATGGTCTCGTTATCGATGCGCGCCATCATGTCTTCGAACAAGACGAAGGCTTCTTTCTTGAACTCGACGAGCGGATCTTTCTGGCCGTAACCGCGCAGGCCGATGCCCTCTTTCAAGTGATCGAGAGAGAGGAGGTGGTCTTTCCACTGGGAGTCAACGACATCCAAGATGATGCGGCGCTCAAGCCAACGCATCAGATCGGCGGTGAACTGCTTTTCTTTTTCTTCGTAGCGTGTGATGACGGCTTTGACGGTGGCGTCGGCTAGCTCGTCGTGGCTGAGGGTGCCGGGATCGGCGCCGGCAGCTTTGGCGTCGACGCCGAATTGGGCGTTGACTTCGGCGAGAAACTGCGTGGTGTTCCACTGATCCGGATGTTGCTCACGAGGGCAAAAATTATCGACCAACTCGCGCGCCACATCTTCGGCCACGCCGAGAACGTAGTCGCGCTGATCTTTGCCTTCGAGCGCGGAGCGGCGAATGCCGTAAATCGTCTCGCGCTGCTTGTTCATCACGTCGTCGTATTCGAGGAGGTGTTTGCGGGCGTCGAAGTTCTGCGCTTCGACTCCTTTTTGGGCGTTTTCGATGCGATTGGAAATCATTTTCGATTCGATGGGGACGCCTTCGGTCATGCCGAAGCGGTACATGAGAGCTTTGATGCGCTCGCCGCCGAAGATGCGCATGAGATCGTCTTCGAGTGAAAGGAAAAAGCGCGAGGAGCCGGGGTCACCCTGGCGGCCGGCGCGTCCGCGCAACTGGTTGTCGATGCGGCGGGCTTCGTGACGCTCGGTGCCGAGAATGTGCAGGCCGCCGAGGGCCACCACTTCATCGTGCTCGGCCTTGCACTGCTGGGCGAACTGGTCGTAGACCGGCTTCCACTGCTCAGCGGGGACCTGGAAAATTTTGCCTTCGTTTTGGAAAAGCACCATCGGAACGGCGGGTTGTGCGTTGTTGCCGCCGTCGGCGGGGATCACGGCGGGCGCCGCGGCGTACGGCATGGCCAATTTGTTTTTCAGAAAATGATCGCGCGTCATCTGCTCGGGATTGCCGCCGAGCAGAATGTCCGTGCCGCGGCCGGCCATGTTGGTGGCGACGGTAACGGCGCCTTTGCGCCCGGCTTGCGCGACGATGCGGGATTCGCGCTCGTGCTGCTTGGCGTTGAGCACTTCGTGCGGGACGCCGGCCTTCTTCAAGAGCGCCGCAATGGCCTCGGACTTTTCGATGGAGATGGTTCCAACCAGGACGGGCTGGCCGCGTTCGTTATAGTGGCGAATGCCGTTGGCCAGCGAATTGTCTTCTTGCAGAATGCCGTTGACGACGGCCTCGAACTTTTCCTTTTCGGTGCGGTAGACGACGTCGCGGTGTTCCTCGCGGATCAACTTGCGGTTCGTGGGGATGACCACGACATCGAGATTGTAGATTTTGCCGAACTCCGCGGCTTCGGTTTCCGCCGTGCCGGTCATGCCGGAGAGCTTCTTGTACATGCGGAAGTAATTTTGAAACGTGATGGTCGCGAGAGTCTGGTTTTCCCGCTCGATTTTGACGCCTTCTTTGGCTTCGACGGCTTGGTGGAGCCCGTCGGACCAGCGGCGGCCGGGCATCTGGCGGCCGGTAAATTCATCGACGATGATGACTTCGCCGTCTTTCACGACGTAATCGACGTCGCGTTTGTACAGCGAGTGGGCGCGAAGGGCCTGATAAACGTGGTGCATCAGCTCGATGTTAACGGGGTCGGAAAGATTCTGCAGGCCGAGCATGCGCTCGCATTTGCTGAAACCTTCTTCGGTTAGCGTCGCGGTGCGGTGTTTTTCGTCGAGTGTGAAGTCGATATCCTGGATAAGCTTCGGAATGATTTTGTCAATTTTGGCGTATTTGTCCGTGGACTCTTCGGAGGGACCGGAAATAATGAGCGGGGTGCGGGCTTCGTCAATGAGGATGGAATCCACTTCGTCGACGACGCAAAACTGGTGGCCGCGCTGAACGCATTGCGCCAAGTCGTACTTCATGTTGTCGCGCAGGTAGTCGAAGCCGAATTCGTTGTTCGTGCCGTAGGTGAGGTCCGCGCCGTAGGCCGCTTTGCGCTGGTCGTCGTCGAGGTCGTGCACGATCACGCCAACTGACAGGCCCAGTGCGCGATAGAGAGGACTCATCCATTCGGCGTCGCGCCGGGCAAGGTAGTCGTTCACCGTGACGAGGTGCACGCCGCGCCCAGCAAGAGCGTTTAGGGCTGCGGGCAGAGTGGCAACGAGCGTTTTGCCTTCGCCCGTTTTCATTTCCGCGATTTTGCCGTCGTGCAGAACCATTCCGCCGATCAACTGCACATCGAAGTGCCGCATGTTCAGAAAGCGGCGGCCAGCTTCGCGGACCAGTGCAAACGCGGGCACAATCATCGGATCGAGCACGTTCTTCAGGAGTTCTTTGTAGGTGTCGTCGCTGGGATCCGCGTCCTTGAGCTGCTCTTGCACCTGCGTCCTAAGCTCAGCAAAGCGAGCCTTTAGTTCGTCGTCGCTAAGCGCTTGCGTTTCGGGCTCACGGGCGTTGATGGCCACGACGAGCGGCTGCAATTTTTTTATGTCACGCTCGTGCTTGGTGCCGATAAAACGAGCGACAACTGTGTCAACTGCCTTGGCAACATCCATGGAAGGTTTCGCCGTCTCCTGGCGGTGCTTGACTTGTACGAACGCACTGGCTGGTCTGCGGCAACCAGTACAAACATTCTATTCTATCTGTTTGGATGCGCCAGCGCCAAGAACGGCGACACATCTAACAACTTGGGGAGCCTTCTAATTCAAGAGGGTATCAACGTCTCGGCAGCTACGACCGGAGATTTGGCATCCGTCTCGGGAGTCGACGGCGAGTGATTATCCGACAGCAGACGGCGGTATTTGCTGCGCTCATCGAGATTCATATCGACAATTTCAAAGGCCATATCCTGAGCCCGGTAATCCCGCATCAGGGCCGTGGCTTGCACATTGCGAAGACCGAGTTGCAGCTTCAGCTGTACTTGCGTCCCGGGAGCGAGATGCCGGCTGATGGTAGCCACACCGCCCGAAAGGCTTGCGGTCTTGATCTCAAGCCGGCAGGCCTCCTTGAGGTTTGTGCTGAAGGCGGTGACAGGCTTATGCAGCCGAACGCGCATGTGGCGACGCTGGCGGACGAACTTTGAATTCGCAGCAACCTCCAGCGGCGCCAGTTCGAGGTCGTCCCGGCCGATTCCACTCTTGGCGGCAAATTCGCGGGCCCAATCTGGTTCCAGACCCATGAGCGCTTGTAGAGCGGCGATGCGGAGTTCCTGGGCATGCGCCCAGCCAAACATCTTCTTCGCCTCCACCACGCGTTTAAGCGTGGTTATCGATTCCGGAGCGTGAATGCGGCCGAGCGCCTCGATGGCCTTCACCTGCAAATAGGGCCCCGCGCCTGCCGGGAGGTCGCCGTCCACGATGGTCAGCAAACGACCCAGCGCTTCGCGGTCAAAGGTCACGCCAATCTCGTCAACCACCAGTGGCATGATCAAAGGATCGACATGATCCAGAAGCTCAAGAAGAATTCGGGAGCGTCCCGGAGCGCCGCTAGCAGAAATTTGCCGTACGATGCGGTCCTGCGACGATCTGGGAAAATCCTTCATCCGCGCCGGCAAGAACACTTCGATCGCTTCCGGATCCAGCTTGCTCAAAAGACCAGTCATCTCGACCGCCTCGGTAATCGGGCCGCCTCTCACTGTGCTCCGCAGGTACTGCAACCCTTCTTCGCCAAGATCTGCGGCCAGGTTGGATACGTGCTCGGCATCTTCGCGCAGGCTGCAGCGGTTGAATCGCGCGGAAAGCTGCTCCATCGCCGTTTGCGGAAGCATTTTCAAAACGTTGGTCATGCCCGCGGCTGCTTGTCGTGCGCGCAGCGCCTCATCAATAAACTCAGGAACACGCTCTTCGATACCCAATTTCGTACGTAAGCTGCGCCCGATGCCGGGCCGTTGGGCTTCAACGCCGGAAATCAAGTCAAGCGCCTGCTCCATGACCGGGAAGCATCGGCTGGTGGCGGCCTCCTGGCTGAGCCTCACAAATGCGGCGCACACGAGCGATTGCAGTTCGTTGTCCTGCTCGACGTTCAATCGAAGGCCCAGGTGGCGCAACGCTTCGCCGAGCAGCCTGGGATCGGCCTGGGCGTAGAGCTGGGCCAGCTCGGATAGACCGATTGTCGCTTTCTTGCGCGCATCGGCCTCGTCACTCTCCGCGCAAGATGCGTAGTTCTGCAAAATGCTGATGGCTTGCGCGACCTCTCCCTTTTCGATCAATTGTGCCACGTAGGACTGCACGTTCTTCGGCGGGATACACCACGCGTCTACCGAGAGGAGGACGGCGCGCTTCCCGCTTTCCGGAACTGCGGCCCAAAACTGCCGGTCGAGAATCTCGCGGTGAGATTCGACCATCATTCCCGCGTCGGTCATCTTGTCTTCGTGTGCGCCGAGGATCTTGCGGAGATTCTCGATCTCCTGGTTCATGCGGTCGAGCATCTGTCGCACCGCATTAACCTTTACTTCTCCACTCTCAAATCGCTCCAGGGCAAATTTAATCGCCAGATGTTCCGCGAGTTTTACAAGAACCGATTCATCTGGCTGGCCGGCCGGCGCCTGCGCCGCGAGTGCGGCAATGGCTCTCTTCAGAGTCTCTTGCGCGCTGCCTGGCAATTGAGACATTTGCTCCTGGAACGCTCCAGCAGCAGCCACGCCTCCCTGACCTGCGCCGACATTCCCGAAACTCGTAAGCGCACCCAATATTCCAAAGATCTCATCCTCGCTCGGTCCGCCACCGTGGCCAGTTCCCCGCCAACGCCCACTCCCCGGGCCGCCGCTTCCAACTCCCCCACCAATTCCAGCGCCCGGGCCTGCGCCAAGAGCCGCCCCGGGAAGGCTCCACATTTGACCAGCGCCCCCAGCGACTCCGGTTCCCGCGGTATACGGTCTCCCTTGCGGCGGTCCTGCGACTCCCGATCCAGTGGCGGGTGATTCGCCATCGCCTAACGTGTATTGGCCGGTTCCTTCCCAACCAAACCCTTCGCCCTTGCTACCTGCTGGAGAGTCGTCACTGCCGGAACCCGTGCCGCCTGGTCCAGCGCCCGTGCCAATCGCTCCGCCGCCCTTCGAGCCTTGCGCTGCGGCAATCAGTTCGAGCAGTTTGTGTGGATCATTGAGCCACTTCTTGAACTCGTCGTTGTCTTCGCCGAGTGACGCTGCCGCGAGTTGCGCGGCAACGGTGGCATCCTTCAAGCGCGAATCAGTAGCGACGAAACATACCTCGTTTAAACGTATGCCCTGTGCGCCCACGAGCGCCGCTTTTAATTGTTTGGCGAGTTCGATGGGTTTTGCCTTGCCTGTTGGAAATGCGCGGGCAAACCTGCCAATTTCTTCCTGTGTAATAGACGGAAAAAACTGGATGCTAGCGAGGCCGGCAGAGGATAGTAGCTGTGCAAATTGTTTTTCAGCGGGCGCGCCTTCCAGTGGGACCCCGTCCAACAATAATTGGGCGCCTGTCGCGCCAAGAACCAAGCCGGATTCCGTTCCCGCAGGAATCGCGGATCGCAGTTCGCGCCACGCGACATCCAACTGTTCGGTGGTACGGTTGTGTTCATACCCGTACAAACGGGCAAACTTCAAAAGGATGTTCAGACTTCTAACGAAGGCGCGTCCTGCGGTCGACTTGGTATCCGCTATCATTACTTCATCACGCCAGACTGGAATGGGACTACCTGACTAGTACCGTAGGGTTATTGCTCGTTGGCGGCAATGGTACAGAGGTCCCATGTGTCGCTGCTGTCAAGCCACCATGCGGCCGGGTGATTGGCCTGTACAACCGGACCGGTTTGCTCCTGCCCAAGACAGGTAGGAAGGGATGGTGCGGCGTGCTCTCGCACGTCGTCAAATCTCGCGTTAACCTTTTGTGAGTGCTACGCGCCCGCGGCGCCTGCTGCGATTGGTGACGACGGCCATTTGCGGCAGGCCGCCGAGTTCCATCAGCATTTTTCGCAACCTAGAGCGGTCTTCCAAGTCCATGTCCACAAATTCGAATGCCATCGCCTGCGGTCGCGCTCCGCGCACGATGGCTTGCGCCTTTATGTGCCTAACACCCAGGGTGAATTTCAGGGAGAGGAGCGAACCCGGCGCCAGGTGCCGTTCCCCCGAGCCGATTCCGCCACCCAGGTTGAGTTCTGGAATCGACAGACGGAAGTTCTCGCGTAAATTGGTAGTTATGCCGATAAGGTTTCTTGAAAGTTTCAGCCGCGCGTAACGCCGCTGTCGCATTACGGAGGAGTTGGGTTCGGGGTCGATGGGCTCCAGCACCAAGTCCCTGCGCTCCAGGCCGCTGGAGGCGAGTTTTTCCAGCGCCATTGTGGGATCGAGCCGCATCAATGCCTGTGCAGCCGCGATGCGCAATTCCGAAGGGTAAACCCAACGCCAGACTTGCCGCGCATCCATGATGTGTTGCAGCGTGGGGCTGGCAGCTGAGGCTCGCAAGCGGCCTATTGCTTCAAGGGCTTTCAGCCGGTGAAAGGAAGGAGTGTGATCATTCTGGGCCAATTCCACGAGCTTCGGAATGCAGTCCGGCTGGCCGCTCATGCCCATTTCATCGATCGCCAGCGGCCGAATGAGCGCGTCCAGCGAATCGTACAAGGCGACGAGCAGTTTTGCACGTTGTTCGGGCGGAGCAGAAGAAAGCTGGCGAACGGCCCTGTCGTGAGACGAACGGGGCCATTGGCTCAGCCTTACGGGCAGAATTTTCTCAACGGCATCCGGAGCAAAGTGGCTCAACAAACCGATAGTCTCCACGGCCTCCGTAGCCGGCGCCGTTTGTAAACTTTCCAGGAGGCGCTGTGTGGAATCCTCGCCTAGCCCTCGAACGATTTCGCCGAGCACCTCGCAGTCTTCGCGGAAACCACAGTGCCCGAAGCGGTTGGTCACGTATTGCAGGGTGGCTTTCGGCATCAATCCCAGGATTTCCGTCATGCCGTCCGCGATGTGCCCGCCACGAAGAGCCTCTTCGATGAATTCCGGCAAGCGTTCCTCGGCGCCGATGCGCGGACGAAGGCTTTGCGTCGATCCCGGTCGCTGCTGCTCGATGCTATCGAGCGAAGAGAGCGCTTGCTGCATGGCAGGGTAGCAGCGCTTTGAGGCTGCTTCCTGGCTTAATCGCACGAACGCCGCGCTAATCAATGTTTGCAACTCAGGTTCGCGCTCGATAGCCAGTTGATTTCCCAGCTTGCGGATCGATTCCATGAGCGCGCTGCCATCGCCGCTGCCGTAGAGCTCGGCAAGATCGGAAAGTCCAATCGCCGTGGTGCGACGCGCTTCTGGCGCTTCAAGCGCGATGCAGGCGGCGTACTTCATCAAAATCTCGTTCACGGTTTTCAGTTCGCCGCGCCGGAGCATATCCTCCAGGAAGGCTCGCACGTTGCGCGGAGGCACGCACCACGCCTCTTCCGAGGTCAGAACTTCTTTCTTGTTCTCCTCAGGCACCTGTTCCCAAAACTCCTGGTCGAGCAGTTCGGTATAAGTCTGCACGGACAGCCCGGCCTGAGCCATCATTTGCTCTTGCGAACCGAGAATCTTGCGGAGGGCTTCGATCTCTGAATTCATGCGATCCAGAAGCTGTTTGACAGCGTTCACACGCAGCTCGCCGCGCTCGTAGCTGTCCAAGGCGAAACGAATGGCCACGTGTTCCGCCAACTTCAGAAGCATGGGCTTGTCGGCCTTCTCGTTGGGCGCCTGCGCGGCCAGGCCTGCGAGTGCCTGCTGCAGGGTATATTGTGCGCGCACCGGCATTGCGCTCAAACGCGACTGAAAGGTCGGAACGTCCATCTTCGCTTCAGGATCTTTGCGAGACTTTCCGAGCTGCGCGAACAGCGTCAACATCGCGCGCACATCGGCTTCTTCGACGGCGAAGCCTCCGCCACCGGTGGCTGGGCCAGTGCCCGTTCCCCCCGGCGTGCCGCCGAGTGTGCCGCGAGGAAGCAGCGCGGAAGCCGTCAGCCATTTTCCGGGTGGCAAAGCGTCTCCGCCGGATGCTCCGCCGCCTACTCCAGGACCGCCGCCAGGCCCCGCCCCTGCTCCGCCGATCCCTGTCCCACCGCCGCCACCGCCGATGCCAACTCCGCCTCCTGCACCAGAACCCCCACCGCCAGTCGTACCACTTCCACCAGCTCCGGGCCCACTGCCGCCACCGCCGATGCCAACTCCGCCTCCTGCACCAGAACCCCCACCGCCGGTCGTACCACTGGCGCCAGCTCCACTCCCCCAAGTTCCAGTTCCACCGCTACTACCAGAGCCATCGCCGGGGCCGCTACCGGGCCCACTACCCGGGCCACTACCAGGGCCTCCCGTGGCGCTACCGGTCCCTAAACCACCTCCGGCACCCGACCCTCCACCGGTGCTTTCCCACAAGCTTCCTGATTGGCCGGTTATACCAGAGCCCCCGCCGGTGCCAAAGCCACCAGCGCCCGTGCCGCCACCCCCGGGCACTCCGCTAGATCCCCCACCGCCGGGACCGAACCCGGGGCCGGTTCCTCCACCACCGCCGCCCCCGCCACCCCGCGAGCTTTCCGCGGCTAGAATCATTTGCAGGAGCTTGTTTGGGTCTTCGAAGAAATCCTTGAACTTGTCGCCCTGCGCGCCGAGAGCCTTCGCTGTAAGCTGCGCGGCCATCTTGATCCCTGCCACGGAGGAATCTTCCGCGACATATCGAATCTCGTTTACCTTGATGCTCGTTTCACCGGCGAGCGCGGATTTCAATTGCTCCGCGAGAGAGGAGGGCTTTGCGTTCCCACTGGGAAATGCACGAACGAACCTGGCGAATTGCGGCTGAGTCAAATTTGGAGAGAAGTGGATGCTGGCAATCCCTGAGCCGGTGAGCAGTTGCGCGAAACTTTTTTCACCTGCCGATGCACCGAGCGGCACGCCGTCCAACAAGATTTGGTTCCCCGAGGCCCCAAGTAGCAGTCCGCTCCCAACACTCTCATCGAGCGCACCCCGGAGCTCTTTCCACGCGGTCTCAAACTGTGCCGCCGTTCGCACGTGGCCAAATTCATAGAGCCGCGCGAATTTCAGTAGTATGTTTAGGCTGCGGACAAATGCCCGCGCGCCCCCGCGTGATTCCGGACTCATGCTATCCGGCGAGGAAGCCGGCCCTCCCCATGCTGCCTACTACAGTAAAAGCCTCGCGCGCTACAGACAAGCCTCGTGGAACCGATTGTCACCTTCTCAATAACAGAGTGTTGGCGAGAAGGGCACGAATTTTGTCTGACCGGCTCCCTGCGATGGTTGCGTCTTACCCCCATTCCGGAATACCCTGTGTTGCTCGGTAAAGTCGCTCTTTCGGCACTTTTCGAGAAATAGTTACTCCACCCTTCTGGTGCCGAAGGCATCCTCGTGCTGGGTTGCGGCTTCGGCGAAATTAAAAGCGCAACAGAACAAAATGTCGGACCAATCTCCACCTGACCGCTACAAGGCAGATATGCCGCAAATACCAGGAGTTTCCGCCGTGGAACCCCGGCGAAGCGCCTTAAATAATCCAGCCCTGCGAATGGTAGGCGCACTACTTGCGGTCTTGCTGGCTGTTTTTTTCGGCGGGCGTTGGCTGCTGCGGCCGAAACATTCGGAACCGCCGCCGGCCGAGCCGCCGCCTCAGCTTGAGGTCCCGTCCCCCGCGCCTGACCCCAATGCAGCACTGCCGCATGCTACGCAGCAAGACCCGGGCATTGCCAGCCTGGCAGAGATGGCACAGCCCTGGTCCTCGAAGCAGTTCTTCATGCGCAACGGGTTGACTGGTGAAAACACACCGGCGCTTTTGATCCGACTGCCGGGGAGTCCTGCGTCCCAACCCAGCGGATATTGGGCGCTCTCGATGAATGCCCCGTACGGCGATTGCAAGCTCGAATACGTCAAGGACCTCGCCAGACTGAAAACTGACTATGGTTTTAGAGCCGCCAAGCATCCCATGGTTGGCAACCCCTGCAGCCGCACGCTCTATGATCCACTGAAACTGTCAAACCTCCCCGGCAACGTCTGGGTACGCGGCGCGATCGTTCAAGGGTCGGACATTCGCCCGCCTCTCGGCATTGAACTGAATGTTCAGGGAAAAACCATTCAAGCCGTTCGCATGGAGTAGATCTGCCGCAGTCCATTTCAAATTTCTTTTAGCCAGTTCCCGGTTTCGATTTCTGCATCAACCCGCTTGACAACCCATGCGTCGGACAGTTAAAGGTCATCTGCACTATGGAGAAAACTGCCATGCCCACAAATTTTGTCTCGAGCCGTCGCCGCTTCTTGAAAAGCGCGGCTGCGGCATCCTCTCTAGCACTGGTACGCGGCTCAAAGGCCGCCGCAGCATCACCGCAAAATCCTCCCAACGCGGACTTCTCCAGTTTGAAGCCGCTAGACGCTCGCATCAAACCGATCGCGCCCGATGAGTTCCGCGCGCGATTGGCGCAGGCGCAGAAGCTCATGAACGAGCTCAAGCCGAATTTCGACGCCCTCTTCTTTGCGCCGGGAACTTCGCTTTACTATTTCACCGGGATTCGCTGGGGCTTGAGCGAACGGTTAGCCGGCATGGTTCTGCCGCGCACCGGCAAACCGGTCGTCTTTTGTCCCGGCTTCGAAGAAGGACGATTTCGCGAGCAATTGCGCTTCCCGATGGAAGTTCGCGTGTGGCAGGAAGACGAAAGTCCGACCAAGCTCGCCGCGAATGCCCTGGCCGATCAAGGAATTCGCACCGGGCGGCTCGGCATAGAAGAAACGGCATATTTTACCTATTCAGATCATCTGCGGGCGGCCGCTCCCGGATTTGAATACGTCTCCGCTGATCCCGTCACCATCGCCTGCCGCGGGCGGAAATCGCCACACGAACTCGAATTGATGCGCCTCGCGTGCGAAGCCACGTTTGATGTGTACAAACCGGTCTTTGCGGCCTTACACGAGGGCATGTCGCAGGAGGATATTGCGCACATGGTGGAAGCCGGCTTCGCAAAGATGGGACTGCGCGGGGGAGCGCTCGTCCTTCTCGGCGCGTCAGCAGCGCTTCCGCATGGCACCAAGAAACCTCAGAAACTAAAGGAAGGCGATGTGGTGTTGATTGACGGAGGCTGCGGAGTGGATGGTTATGCATCTGACGTGACGCGCACGGGAATTTTCGGCAAGCCATCGGACAAAATCGCCAATGCTTACGAGCTGAATCGAAAAGCGCAGGAAGCCGCGCTGGACGCTGCCCGCGCGGGCCGCTTGTCTGGCACCGTGGATGACGCGGCGCGCGCTGTAATTGTCAACGGCGGATACGGCCCAGGCTACAAATATTTTACCCACCGCCTCGGCCACGGCATTGGCCTCGACGGCCACGAGCATCCTTATCTCGTCAAGGGAAGCACAACGAATCTCGAACCCGGCATGACGTTTTCGAACGAACCGGGCATCTACGTACCCGGCGAGTTTGGCATGCGCTGCGAAGACGACATGGTCATTATGCCCGACGGCCCCGCGCAACTCTTGACGCCGCACTTCGCAGTGTCGCTCGAAAAGCCTATGGGTTGATTTCAGGCCGCGCGAATCGCAGAGCAAAACTCGACGATTCTCTGCTCCGCCCAGAATCTTTCTGCCCCGGGGCGATTCGAGATGAAGCCGCAGTGTCCGCCGTGCTCCGGTGTAACAAAGCGGATTGCCGGATTCTTCGCTGGATCTGCGCGTACAAATAACTCGAACGGAACGAACGGATCATCCTGCGCCGTGATCATCAGTATTGGCACGCGCACTTGCTCGACGACTTTCTTCGCACCTACTGCGTCGTAATAATCCTGCGCGTTGCGATAGCCGAATTGTGGCGCCGTAATCTTGTCGTCAAACTCACGAACGGAACGCACCGCTCCGAAGCCATCCTTCGAGTACCGTTCCGGGAACAGCTTGGCTTTTCTTGCATACCGCGCCATCAATCCTTTTACAAAGTGCCGCTGGTAGAAAAAATTCGCGCGGAGCTGCAACGCATCGGCGCACGCACCGAGATCCATCGCCGGGCAAACCGCGCAAACCGCCCGGAGTGCTTTCGGCACGGCATCTCCGAACTCGCCCGCCATTTTCGTCACCAGATTGCCGCCCATCGAATACCCGGCGAAGAAAACCTGTTCAAATCCATCACCGTTTGACAACTCTTCCAGCACAGCTCGGTAGTCCCCGCTCATTCCGGAGTTGTACAACGTCGGTGTAAGCGCTTCCGTCCCGCCGCAATTTCTCTGATTCAAACGCACCGCGTGAAAACCATGGCGGAACGCTTTTTCCGCGATGCCGCAAACGTAATTCGACTCGCTCGATCCTTCCAGCCCGTGAAGAATCACAATCACTGGAGAGTCGCGCCATCTCCCCGGCTGCCAGTGGCAGCGTCCGAGAATCCGCGAATCCGGATCCACCTGGAATAGCCGGTCTTCTGCTGGCGGCAGCTTAAACTTGCGCGGCACAAACGCCGCCGCGATCGTCATGGCATGTCCATTCTTCAGCAGCGCATGCGGCTCAAAGACTATTTGCTTCGTGGAGAAGGTCATTCGGGAACTGTATTTCAGCCGCGCAGGGGAGACAAGCAGAGATGAATTCGCGCATCCACTTTTGCTTCCCCGCGAGTCCGCCGCTAAACTTCATTCTGCGTTAATCCTTCGAAAATACGAAAAATGATATATTCCTTATTGCCGTATACTGTTTTTAATATTAAATTTAGCTAAATTTGATCTATACTCCTGAAAATAAGCCATTCGAAATCTTTTCAGCTTGGCTACCTAATTGCCTTCTACGCGGCTTAGTTGTAACCGCGAGCGATCTCCGACCAGGGATTGGAGTTCTTTCGCGGTCACGCAAAACTTAACTTCGTTTGGCCTTTTTGGGGAATTCTAGATAGCTAACGGCAGGCCTCGTACGCGCTCTCTTTTCGCACATGCTGTGGTGCCTTTTGACGGCTGGTTTGGCATTTTCACTAGCTAGCATTCTTGTGTTTCCAATTGTTCCACTCCGGGAAATGAAGTACTAGTTCTGCTGAATCAAGGGGGAATAAATGAAACGATTCACGCATTTGGTTCTGCTCGCAGTCTTTGCGCTAACGGTCGGAAGTGGCGATCTCTTCGCTCAGGCCACCGCCTCTGGCACCGTCCAGGGAACCATTACGGATCACACCGGTGCTGTCGTAGCTGGCGCTCAAGTCGTCGCCAAAAACAAAGGAACTGATCTCGCTCGCACCGCTCTCACTTCGGACACCGGTTATTTCCGCTTCGATCTTCTGACCGCCGGCGTTTACACCGTCACCGTGACCAAAACCGGTTTTGCGACCCTCTCGGAAGATGTCGAACTCCTCGTCGGACAGGTTGCGACCGTCAATGGCCAACTCAAAACTGGTTCCATCTCGGAGGTGATCGAAGTTTCTGGAGAAGCTCCGCTCATGGATCAAACCAAGACCAGCGTCAGCGAAAATATCACTCCCAGTGAAGTAGAAGAACTGCCCATGGTCGGCCGCGACGTCGCCAACCTCGCCTATCTCGCTCCCGGGGTCAAGGCAACTGATTCCTATGACCCGACCAAAAACCGCTACGCTATTCTTTCCGTCAATGGCGCGAACGGTCGCAACGTCAACGTCACCGTCAACGGCGTGGACAACAAGGACAACACCGTCGGCGGCCCGGTCATGCAACTTCCGTTGGAAGCCGTGCAGGAATTCCAGATCAGCACGCAGCGTTTCTCGGCTGAAAACGGCCGCTCGGAAGGCGCGGCCATCAACATGATCACCAAGCAGGGCACGAACACCATCCACGGCTCCGGCTTTGGTTACTTCCGCAATACGAACTTCAACACGGATGAGAAAGATCCCTCTGGTACCGGTGGCACTATTTCTTCTCACCCGGACTACACTCGTCAGCAGTTCGGGGGCTCGGTAGGCGGCCCTTTTCTGAAGGACAAACTCTTTGGATTCTTCGCCATCGAGCGTGAACGCGAGCACCAGAGTCAGGCGGAAGATCCAAGCGCGTACGCCGAGCTCGTGCTCGCGAAGTCAGGTGGGCTGGCTGCTCAGCCCTCAGCTACCATTCCGCGTCCATTCTTTGAAACTCGCTACAGCGGCCGTGCAGACTGGGTCTTGAACAGCAGGAACACCGCCTATCTCAGTTACAACTCGCAGGTGAACGATAGCCTCAACGATCAGTCTGGTTCGACTGGTGACTTGACCAACGGCAATTTCACCAAAAACCACTTGATCTTGTCCAACCTCACCTTGAACTCGATTCTCTCGAATACCACCGTCAACCAATTTACGGTGGGCTACCAATATTGGAATAACCTTATCGACAGCAGCATTAGCGTTCCTCTGGTGACCTTTCCCAACGCCGTCTCGTTTGGCACCAATACCAACGTTCCCCAGGAGTCCGTTCAGAAGAAGTGGCAATTCAAGGACGACCTCTCCAAGACCGTCGGACACCACACCTTTAAGGGGGGCGTGGATTTCATTAACAATCCAGAAGAAGGCGGTTTCTTCAAGTTCAGCTCCACCCTTGAAATCGACTTTGGTGCCAGCCCTAGCACCATCCTTGCTAATCCGACTACCTATCCCCAAGGCTTCGGAACTGCCGGCCTTATCACCGGCATGACCATCGCCAACGGCGACCCCGCATTTCTCGCGGCCACCAAGCAACTTGGCCTGTACTTCCAGGACGACTGGAAAGTAACCAACCGCTTGACCCTCAATCTCGGCCTGCGCTGGGACAAAGACTACAACATGATTGGTGCCTCGGATATCAAGGATAGCCGTACCTATCTAGCTTTGGTCGCGTTTAACAGCCCCATCTCCAATCCCTACGTCAACAAAATCGCCCACGATGACAACAAGGACTTTAGCCCGCGCGTCGGTTTTGCCTACGATTTGACTGGTCAAGGCAAACATGTATTGCGCGGCGGATACGGCCTCTATTTCGGCAACGTGTTCCAGAACATTCCGCTCTTCATGGAACAGATGAGTAACGCAACCGTATTTCAAACTGTCCTCAGCCTTACCGGATCGTCTGATCCAGTCCCTGGCACGGGCAAGACGCTTGGCCAATGGCAATATGGCATCGATCCGCTCCCCACAATCCCGCCGCCCTCCACACAGCTTGCGGCCGGCAGTGTCGGCCGCTTGATGGACCCATATTATCGTAACCCCGTCACCGAGGAATTCAACCTCGGCTATAGCTGGTCATTCAAGCCGACCTCTGTTTTTGAGGCCGAGTATACGCACGTACTCGGTCTCCACGAGAATAAGACCATCAACATCGACCAGCGTGTTCCTGTCGGTGGAGTTTGCTGCACCGCTCCGCTGAATGGACTTACAGCTCCGGGGTCGACATCGGCCCAATTCGCAAGCGTTCGCAACGAGGAGTCCATCGGCCGTTCGCATTACGACGGCATCAACTTCAGCTTCCGTCAGCGCATGACCCATCGCATCTCTATCAATGCCAACTACACCCTGGCTTGGGCCTATTCCTATGACGGTGGAGGCGGCTCCTTCCGCAACTATCCGAGAATTGCCTCCAACCCCTTTGCCAGTTACGAGTGGGGCCCTTCCCCTAACGACGAGCGCCATCACATATCGTTAAGCGGGATTATTGAGATGCCGAAGGGCTTTCAGCTCGCGCCCATCCTGCAGTTTGGTTCGGCGCGCCCCTATAACCTGACCAACTCATCGAATACACTGAACACCGGCGGCGGCACGGCCACCGCAGTGGTGGTTCCGACCAGCGATCCCACAAACTGGTTTGCGTTTGCCGGCAACAACACGGGAGCGCGCAACTGCTTCTACGGGTTGAGCGGGGTCACCCAGTCCTGCACCATCGCTAAGTACGATCCCCTTCGCGGTGATCCCTTCTTCGAACTCGATATGCGACTCGCGAAAAACATCAAGTTCGGCGAGCGCATGAACCTCCAACTGATCGCGCAGGCATTCAATTTGACGAATCGCGCCAACTACGGTAACAATTTTGGCAACAACATTGGCAATGCATCGACCTTCGGTCATCCCATCGGCTTCATCAACCCGAACAGCACCATCGTTCCCAAAGCCGTCTGGGGTGAACTCGGCGTCCGCTTCACATTCTGAAACCGCGCAGCTCAAGACAAACATTAACCTCTGGGCTGACTTGCAAGAGTCAGCCCATTTTTTTCCCTAGCCCCTTCCAACCGAGATGGCCTCGGGATTTTCCCCCTCATCCGGCATAACCGCCCCAGGCAGTACGCCAGAGGCTCCAGCTGTAATAACGATACCGTGGTAATGACGGGCCATGACAGGCACCGGGCAAGGGCCTGCGCTTACGCATTCGAATATTCGCACGGGCGAGGTAAACTTGAGTGTGTAAGAAGAAAGAGTGTGTAAGTTTTGTTGTGACGAGCAACAAATTCTCCGATATAGGACCTACGCCGCGATGCAAGTGAAGAACACCACACAGCGGTTTCAGGTGATTGTGCAGGTCTCGCAAGAGAGCTTTTGGGGCGATTTTCAGGGACCGGGACGGACGCGGCATATATAAAGAAGTTGCTGCAGACCACGCCGGGCAGCCCGTGGCCAGCTCTCTGGGGCTGAAGTGGCACCTTCCAATAATCTGCGAGTCAGGTTCAGCCTGGAGTAGCCGTCTTCTGCTGGCGGCAGCTTAAACTTGCGCGGCATAAACGCCGCCGCGATCGTCATGGCGTGCCCATTCCTCATCAGTGCATGCGGTTCAAATTTCTCCATCTCCCAAGCCATGAATTCACTGTAGTGCAGCGCTACCGCGCAGGCAAGTTGACGATACCGGCCCCGGCGACGCTCCAAACGCCGTTCAGCACATTTTAGAAAGGCGTGGATAACACTCGAGCTTCATTTCGCGTCAACCTAGCCGATGGGGATAGAAAGGGGGCCATAGCCATGAAACTTCGCGTGCCTGCGTGCCTCGTCCTCGCGTTGTCGATAGCCGCCGTGCCAAACCCTTTCCGTGCGCAAACGCCGCCCTCGGACCAAAGCCTCACCGCGCACGAGTGGGGCACGTTCACCTCGATCGCCGGCAGGGACGGCCGGGCTGCCGAATGGTTGCCCCTGACTGGATCAACGGATCTTCCCGGATTCGTGGAGCACTTCCGAAGTACCGATTTCAAGGGTGGTCTCCGCGGCACAGTCCGCATGGAGACCCCGGTTCTTTATTTCTACACGAACCATGAAACCACCATCTCCGTGCACGTCTCCTTCTCGCAAGGCCTCATCACCGAATGGTATCCGCAGGCGAACCGCGTCGAACCCGTCCTGCTTCAGGCACAAATGGTGGCCTATTTAAAGGATTGGGGAGCCCATCAAAAGCAGCCCGCCAGCAGCATCTCTTGGGACTCCGTCCGCCTGGAGCCGAGCGGTTCCGCCGAACTTCCGCGCGAAAACCGCGCGAATCACTACTACGCCGCCCGGCAAACATCCTCTACCCCACTGCGGATCAGGACGCAAGACGGGGACCAGTTCGAGAAATTTCTCTTCTATCGCGGGGTCGCCAGTTTTTCTGTGCCAGTTTCCGCGAGGCTGGCGCCAGATAGCAAAGTCCTCGCCGAAAATCTCAGCACGCACGAAATACCCGCCTTGCTCCTGTTCGAACGCCGCGGCGACAAATTAGGTTTCCGCATCGCAGACTCCTCCGCGGCCCAGTCGAAGCTCGACCCTCCCGAACTCACTGCCACTATGGATTCCTTGAAGCATGCCGTGCTAGACATGCTCATCGCGCAAGGCCTCTACCAGGACGAAGCACAGGCCATGTTTGAAACCTGGCGTGATTCCTGGTTCGAAGAAGGCAGCCGTCTCCTCTACATCGTCCCGCGCCAATTCGTGGACAGCGTCTTGCCCCTCTCGATCAGTCCGGCTCCTGCAAAGACTGTGCGCGTTTTTGTTGGCCGCCTCGAACTCGTCACACCCGCCACAAAACAGGCTGTCGAGCAGGCGCTGGCCTCCCACGACCGCGCCACTCTCGCCAAGTATCACCGATTTCTAGTTCCTATCGTCGAAAGGATCCTCGCAGACGAAAAAAAATCGTCAAGGCAAGCGCAGCTCCGCGAGTATCTGAAGTCTTCCTCCGCGATTGTCGCCCAATTAAACTGATGTAATCTAGCCCGAACGGCTCTTGTGTATTCCTCAGTTGCCATAGAGGATTCATAAGAGAAAGGATGGGCACCATGCGCACCGTAACCTACGGCGGAGCCGTCAGCCTGGACGGTTTTCTGGCCGGCCTCGATGGCTCGATCGACTGGCTGCACTTCAGCAAAGACGTTCAGCAGGTGATGACGGATTACTGGAAGGACGTGGACACCATCCTGATGGGACGCAAAACTTACGAAGTCTCGGTAGCTCAGAAGCCTTCGTCGGCGACGAAATCTACCAAAGCGAAAAGCCCAAAGCGCAAAGAGCCAACCATGCGCACCTACGTCTTCTCGCGCACGCTCACAACAATCGACGGTCCGGGCGTCGAACTGGTGTCCAGCGACCCACCTGAATTCGTGCGAGAACTAAAGCAACGCCCCGGAAAAGGAATCTGCCTGATGGGCGGCGGCGAACTCGCGCAATCGCTCCTTGCCGCTGGCCTCGTGGATGAAGTCGGCCTGAACATTCATCCCATTCTTCTCGGCACCGGAATCCCCACCTTCCGCGATCCGGGCCACCGGGTGAAACTAACCCTCACCGGGTGCCGCCAACTCGATGGCGGCTGCGTCCTCGCCAACTACAAAGTCTTGTACGTCGAATAGTCGCCGGACAAACGGAAGTTGGCCCGCTGACAAATAACCCTCTCCAACTTGACCGCAATCCTTTTGCCCCCTAGAATAGAAGTTTCACAGTGATTTATTTTTGCAATCTGATGCATTCTTCTTCCGGCCCAGCGGCCACCCGCTGGGCTGCGCTGTTTTAGGGCGCTAATTCCTAGAAACGAGGTTGTAATGATTGACGGTCCGATTCCCGAAGGTCTTACTTTCGACGACGTGCTCCTTCTGCCCGGCAAATCCTCCGTGCTCCCAGCCGAAGTCGACACGCGCACCTGCTTCACCCGCAAATTATCACTGGACATCCCGCTGGCCTCCGCGGCTATGGACACCGTGACAGAATCTCGCCTGGCCATCGCCATCGCGCGCCAGGGTGGCATCGGCCTCGTGCATCGCAACATGCCCATCGATCGCCAAGGCGAAGAGGTCGACCGTGTCAAACGCTCCGAGAGCGGCATGATTGTTGACCCCGTCACCATCTCCCCGGATATCACGCTCCGGCAAGCCCTCGAAATCATGACTAAGTACCGCATCTCGGGTCTTCCCGTCACGCGCGGCACTCGCCTGACTGGAATCCTCACCAATCGCGACCTGCGGTTCGAAAAAAATCACTCCCAGCTCGTTGGCTCCGTGATGACCAAGGAAAATCTCGTCACCGTGCCTGTCGGCACCACGCTCGACGAAGCCGAACGCATTTTACAAAAACACCGCATCGAAAAACTTCTTGTGGTCGACCAGGATTTCAATCTCAAGGGCCTCATCACCGTGAAGGACATCCAGAAAAAGCGCGCCTATCCGCGCGCGGCCAAGGACGAACAAGGCCGCTTGCGCGTGGGCGCCGCGGTTGGCGCCACGGGAGATTACCTCGAGCGCGCCGTAGAAATGTCCAAAGCCAAAGCCGACGTGCTCGCCATCGACACGGCCCACGGCCACTCTTCCCGCGTGATGGACGCTATCAAATCCATTCGCCAGCGGCTCCCCGAAGTGCAAATCATCGCCGGCAACGTCGCCACATTCGAGGCCGCAAAAGACCTCATCGCGCTCGGCATCGACGGGTTGAAAGTCGGCATCGGTCCGGGCTCGATCTGCACCACGCGCGTCGTAACCGGTGCCGGCGTTCCCCAACTCACCGCCATCATGGAGGCCGCGCGCGCGGCACAAGGCACTGGTATTCCCCTCATAGCCGACGGAGGCATCAAGTATTCTGGCGACATCACCAAAGCCATCGCCGCAGGCGCTTCCTGCGTGATGATTGGCAGCCTCTTCGCCGGTACGGAGGAATCTCCCGGCGAAACGATTCTCTACCAGGGGCGCACTTTCAAGTCCTACCGCGGGATGGGTTCGATGGGCGCCATGGACGCGGGTTCCGACCGATATGCCAGCGTCCAAGACACTGACGATCGGGGCAAGTCCGTGCCCGAAGGTGTCGAAGGCCGCGTCCCGTACAAAGGTTCGCTCGGCGCGCTAACCGACCAGCTCGTCGGGGGCCTCAAGAGCGGCATGGGCTACGTCGGCGCTGGCAATCTAAGGGAGCTCACCGAGAATGCCCGCTTCGTCCGCATCACCGCAGCGGGTCTTCGCGAAAGCCACGTCCACGACGTCATTATCACTCGCGAAGCCCCAAACTATCGCATGGAGTAATCGCCAATCGCCAGCATGCCAAGCGTCGTGTACAAAATGAATAGTCACCGTCGAAACTCGCACTCGTCTCTCGAACTCTCGGTGTCCTTGGCGGCTATTGTGTTGAGAGCCTCTCCTCCATCTAGGCGCAACTTCATGCGAGGAGCGCGCCTTGCCTGAACTTCCCTGGCGCAATCCCCGCCCCGCCCCGCAATTGACGGAGATGCAGCCTCGCCTCCGCAAGCTGCTCATTCCTGCTTGGCTGCGCGCCTGGTGGCCTGCCGTGGTCTGGGCCGGCGTCATTTTTACCTTCTCGACGGACACCTTTTCTTCCGACCACACCGCGACGGTTCTCTCCTTCCTCGTCAAATGGCTTTTTCCACATCTGTCCCCGCATCAATTCAACTTCATCCACCATGTCATTCGCAAATGTGCGCATTTCACTGAATATTTTATTTTTTGCCTCTTGCTCTTTCGCGGATTCCGAGGCGATCGCAAAGGCTGGCGTTGGACCTGGGCAATCGCTGCCCTCTCCGTTGCCGCAGGCTATTCCATCATGGACGAAATCCATCAGGCCTTCGTCGCCAGCCGCACCGCTTCACCCTACGATTCCCTTCTCGACTCCGCCGGCGCTTTCGTTGCCGCTGCCGCCCTGTACCTCTGGTTCCGCTTCCGCCGAAAAACACTTCCCGCCGTGCCAGAATCAGCTGCGGATTCCAGCTCCGTAGCGACTTGAACAAATCTCATTATCGAAGTGTCGGTCCAAAAAAATTAGGATGCGGTCCTCCACCTCTCCGAGATCCAAGCGGTACTGCAAAGCATTGCGGAGAAAAAGTGTCTCTTGACAACGCCTTGTTCTTATCGAGGGGCACCCGCTCCCGCAGAGAGAGCAGAAGAAAGGGGATGCAGGGCGACAGGAGCAATCAACGAAACCAAAGGTCGCGGCTCAAAAAAAGAGGGGCGGGTTGAGACCCGCCCCTTCAGGAGTAAGCAGTGAACCTCTAGTTTGTTGGGAACGGCAGGTAGCGCCACACGTCGTTGAGTTCCCCATAGGGGCCTCCGGCCGTAGCGTCATAGCCTTCCCCGCCGAACATGTAAATATATCCAGATGGGTTTGGCGCCCAGTGAGCCGCGCCTCGGCGCGCTCCCACGGCGTTATTCACGTAGTTGAGCTGGAAGATGTTAGGAGTCGTTATATAAGTCCCGGGTTGGTTCACGTCTACTGAGCCCTTCCACCAAATCCACTGGCCGGTGCTGAGCTGATATTCCCAAACGTCGTTCAGGAAGCCGGTAGGCTGTGCACCCTGAGAACCGTATCCAAAGCCTCCAAAAAGGAACAGGTTGCCATCCGGGGTGACCCAACCCTGCGATCCCCAGCGCGAGCCGGGAACGTTCGTCGCTGCGGCGTTCGTTGTGGCGTTCGAGATGCCTTGTGTTCCGTACACCCCGTTCTTGTTGGCCAAGTTGCTGCCCGAAATCCACGACCACTGGCCCGCGACTGGATCGAACTTCCACAAATCATTAAGAACCGACCCAATTTGACCGGTACCGCCGCTCGTGCCGGCCGAATCCAGACCGAAACCGCCAAAGAGCCAGATTTTTCCGGTGGCATCAACCCAGAGGACCGCCGTTTGGCGGCCGCCGGGCGTAAAGCCCGCTCCGCCTGTTCCGACGGTAGCAGGGTAGGCGCCGTTTTGGTTGGCCGTCGTGGTACCCGAGACTAGAGTCCACGTTCCGGCAGCGATGTTGTATTTCCACAGATCGTTCAGTAGGCCGACTTGGCCTGTCGAGTCATAGCCCTGGCCGCCAAACATCCAAACGTTTCCGGCGGTATCAGTAAAGCTAGAGGCGCCCCAACGTCCGCCGGGGAAGACGGCGGTCGCTGACGGATTGGCTAAGTTCGACCCCCCACGCCAGATCCACTTGCAGTTCGTGAAGATGCCTGTACCCGTGGTCGAATCGAAAGAGCAAGGGCCGGAAGTCGTATCGAACTCCCAAATGTCGTTGAGGAGTCCAAATCCGTCCGATGCTATCCCCTGGCCACCGAACATCCAAAGATTGCCTAAGGCGTCGGTCCAAGTTATGCCGCCCCAGCGCGCACCCGGTTCCGTGCAGGCGACGCCGGGAGTCGCGCAGGATGTGCCGACGCCTAGGGTACCGTAAAAGGCCGGTCGGTCCTTGAATTTGAGCGGGGTGCTATCCGCTTGAAAGGTATTGGCAACACTGTCGTGGATAATCGGCAGGTTCGCAGGTATCCAACCACCCGGAATCCACCAGCCGTCGTCCTCACCTGAGCTTGGAATCGTGGGCCAAACCCACATATCGTTCAAATAGCCGGGTATGCCGTCGGTATTCTGGTGCGTGACTTCAAACCCCAACCCGCCAAACAGCCACCGGCTCCCTTTCTTGTCGGTCCAGGCCATGGCGAAGTCTCTGCCGCCCGGTGTATTCGAATTCGAAGTTGCAAAAGGCGGCTGTGGAATGGGACTTCCAGACGTCCAAGAATCTAGCTGGGCAGTTCCGTATGAGTTGAGTGAAGGGGCCGCGCTTCCCGGGAACATCCAGGCCCAGTCGTTGTGCTGGCAATCGACGATCACATTGGAAACGATCCCCTTGACTACAGCAGTAGCGTTGAATACGTTGCAGCCTTGCCCCTGGCTCGTGGGAGGCAGGAACAAGTTCACACTGTAGGTTGTGCCAAAGGTGAACTGAGTTGGGAAGGTAAAGTCCACGTCGCCTGTAACGAAGAGATTGTCACCTGCGTTGTCCTGCAGCTCGAGGGTGTCACCCGTGCCAACAACGAGCCCAACAACAGTGCCGCCAACCGGAAACTTTGGCTGAGGGCAAGTAATCTGAACGTTGTTGACACTACCGATGATCGTGCCGGTGTCGTTGGAGACCACGCAAGTTTGAGAGGGGTTGGTTGGCTGGGTCTTTATCGTTACTGCGTACTTGGCGCCAGCCAGAAGAGTCGTAGCAAAAGTGAAGTTGACGTTACCGGTGCCGCTGATCGTGAGATCGTCTCCGCCATTGTCTTGCAACACGAGACCCGTTCCCTGCAGTCCGGAAACGGTCCCACCAACAGTATAAGTAGCGGCGCAATTTACTTGAACGTTTGTCACATTCGCGGTGGCTGTTCCGGAAAAGTTTGCGACGCTGCACACCTGGCTTGAGGGTTGCGTCTTGATGGTAACGTTATAAGTGCCCGTGACCGAAGTCTTGAATGTGAAGCTGACGGTACCGGTGCCCGTAACGGTGAGATCGTCCCCGCCGTTGTCCTGGAGCACTAGCCCAGTTCCGACCAGCCCAACCACCGATCCTCCAATCGTGAAGGGACCAGAACCACCTGCACCTGTGCCTCCCGTGCCGCCGGTACCGCCGGTACCCCCAGTGCCACCGGTCCCGCCCGAACCGGCCGGTTGCTTTAGGCCGCTACAAGAACTGAGAACAAGCGCGGTAATCGCGATATAGGCGAGAAACTGAAATCTAATGGCGAGCTTCATGATCATCCCCTGTTTTTAAACATGCTGCTTCTACCTTCTGACCATTGGCATAAATGCGAACTCTTGCGCACGAGAGTGTCAGAACAATGATGCTTCCCCGGGGTTTCCAGGCGCGGGCGAGAACTGCGAATGTCCCCAAAAAGCGCTGGCGCCGCCGAAGCGGCGTAAGTTCTCGAATGAGGTTACGGTTGGGATTTGTGCGAATCAATAAAATCTACAACTAGGTGTGTTCACGTCACTATTATGCTATAGGCACTTTCCATGATGGCGTTCTTAATTTCTCCAGAATTCTTATCTGCGACAAAGACAATAACTGGCGCAAATAATTAACTGGGTAGTCTGCCCAGGCGAAAGCCAAAACGTCCACCCCGGCCCTGGTGTGTAGGAAACGCCTGTACCCTATTTCCTTCATCCTTAGATTGTATAGCTTCGAATAAATACACCCCCAAATAGTCCTGGACAAATTCTGCTAATCTGTTAATATATGTGTGCAGAGAATTGCGTCCGCGCAATTCTCTTTTTTCATTTATAGGCGGCTAGTTTCGCCTTCCGCTCGAAGTTTCATCCTTTTGAAAACAAAAGTCTTAGCTCTACCGGCCTTGTTCCGGCGTGGCACCACCGCGTTTTTTTATTCTTCGCGGGCCAGCACTGCACGGCCGAGGTCCTTCGTTCTTTTGCCCCGGCCGCCCAAGTCTTCGCCCCTGGATGGCGCCGCAAGTTCGCCTGGCAGTGCCGCCCTACTATCTTTGCACTGAATTTCAAAGGTCCTTACAGTCCACCATCTCTCCCTTCTAGGAATAAACACATGACAAACAAAGCATCCGACGCCGCCCCCAACGCGGCCGAAGTCTGGAAGCAAATGGAAGATATTCTCGTCCCGCAACTGCGCCTCTCGGTGCTCGACCGCTCCGTCTTTTCCCATCTCCTGCGCCACAGCCGTCTCGAAGGAAAGCTGCGGCTCCGCTTCTCCATTCAGTGGCTCGCCCGCGCAGTCCGCGTTTCCGGTGGACCGGCCCGCGAAGCCGTTCGCCGCCTCGCGGCCCTCGGCGCTTTGCGCCTGGTCGAACGCACCAAGGCCGGTCATCTCGTCGAGGTCCGCCTGCCCGAAGAAATTCGCGCCGCCTGTCCCGGCCGCTCCGTTCCGGCCAAGTCCCGGCCCGGCCGCGGCGCCATAGGCGTTCGCCGCACCTCCGGCACGCCGGACACACAAGCTCGCGCTCTGCCTCTCGAGGATTCCGACTTCCTGCAAACTCGCGCGCTTCGCCAGTCCATCCACTCCCGCGAGCGCGGCCTGTGTTTTTACTGTTTGCGCCGCCTTACCCCGTCGCAGAAGTGTCTCGATCATGTCGTGCCGCGCGTGCGTTTCGGCCGCAACTCTTATCGCAACCTCGTTTCCTGCTGCGTCGAGTGCAATTCGCAAAAGAGCGAACGGCCCGCGCACGATTTCCTCCGCTGCCTCTACCGCGAGCAACGCCTCACCACCGCCGAACTCACCGACCGCCTCCGCGCCCTCGACGCCCTGGCCGCCGGCAAGCTCCGCCCTCTCACCGCTCCGGCCTGTAGCCGCGCGCTACCCGTGCCCGTTCCCTCCGGGTCCCGAAGACAGCGCGTCCCAGTTCCAGCCGGCGGCCCCGCCAACCCCTTCCCCCGCAAAGGCCGCCCATGCAAAACAGCCGTCTTTTAGCCCGTCTCTCGACCTCACCGTAGGGGCACGGCAATGGGGTTGGTAAATCCATCTGGCTGAGACGTATCCTGGTCGGAATGTCGAGCGCGGGCCGGGTGTTGATGGTCGCGCACTCCGATCGCGACGAGAACATCAGGATGATCAGCGCACGTAAGACGACGGCGCGCGAGCGAGAACAATAGGAAGAAATCAAATAGATCAAAAGAGTCAGCCACCATCCTTGGCAAACAAAAAGCGAATAGTATCAGCTTGACACCCTGTACGATTAAAGAGAACATTAGCCATAGAAACGGCATTTTCAGGCTGCCCTTCGGAAAAAATGAGTTTAACAGTACTTGAGATTTGCGCTGGCGCTGGTGGGCAAGCTATTGGGCTCGAGCTTGCTGGATTTGAGATGTTCTCCGCTATAGAGATTGATTCTCACGCGTGTGCAACGCTGCGGCAGAATCGCCCGCACTGGCGGGTACTGGAGAGCTCCATCACGGAAGTAGACGGCTCGGAATTTCGCGGAGTAGATCTTCTTGCGGGCGGTGTGCCTTGCCCCCCTTTTTCAATCGCTGGAAAGCAACTAGGGCACGAAGACGAGCGCGATTTGTTTCCTGAGGCGCTTCGCCTAATTGCGGAATCGAAGCCTGCGGTCGTCCAACTGGAAAACGTCCCCGGATTTGCTAGTTCGCGCTTTGATGATTACCGCAGCAAGTTTCTGAAAGGGTCGCAGTAATACCTATCCCACCGGCCGGTTCTGCCCGCCCTCGTCTAATTAGACGTTAACTGTCGCCCGCCCCTTTTGTGTTTTCAAAGGTCTCAAGGAGGGTTTTGATCTCGGTCTCAGCAAAGATTTGGCAGTCGGAATATAGCTTTGTCAGCAATGCTGGCAGGCTCTCGGCGAGAGAAGGGATGATTTGTTGGAATTCGGGAAACGCTGCGCGAAAGGAACGAATCCTCTGCAGATTCCCACTCAATCGCAGCTTTCGTTCTCCTTCATCCTCCCAAATTCCCTTCCAGTACCGACACCCGAGGCAAGATGCGGCGCAATGAGTACCGTCGTGAGACAGGAATGATTCCCAGCCGGATCTCGCAAGCAAGAGGACCCTCGACGCGTCGTCGCGGCGCTTTTCACTGTTACATTTTCTGCAAGCGACCAAGACATTGCCGGGAGTGTGGAGGCCCGCTCGATAGCGATTCATGCCGTCGAGATGCTCGATTACGGAAACCGTGTCTGCCAGGTTGCAAGAGCAGTAAGGGCACCGGTTATCAAACCACTTTCGAACGAGCGCTTCATATTCTTCGCCGTCAACTCTAATCGGCCAATCTTCGCTTATCCTGCGGCTGAATTCGTGAAGGAACATACTGACAAGCTTGTTCGCGACGTCCGATTTGGCTCGTCGCGTTGCCGACCGTAATTGGGACGTGGGATCGGTCATTTTTCTTCGTTCCCGAGCAGCCAACTAACGCCGACTCCCATCACATCAGCGAGGGCCTTAAGCTCGTAGTCGAACACGTGACGGCAGTTGGTCTCGATCTTCGCGATTGCTGCCCGGTCAAGTTGGATCCCAATCCGAGCGAGCCTGCCTGAAAGAGCGTCCTGCGTCAGTGGTGGATTGCAGTCTCGACGAGCCTCGGCGACTCGCCTGCCGACAATGTTTTTCCGAGTTGCCTTCTTGGCCACACGCAGAGAGTACCTTCCATATCGGATAGAATTGTTCTAAACTAGAACAGTAAAAGCGGAGGCCCAAATGAACGAGAGCGCCGATTTCGTTTGGAAGGGCGAGAGAAATCGGCAACTCGCCGCTTATCGCCCGTGCCAATGCGGTGTTTGTTCAGAGGGTCGGAAGGGCGTTGGTTATTTATCTTCCTCGGACGGGCATGGGAGTGGATTTACAGTTTGGATAACAGATGAGGGAGTCTTTCGCAGAGTCAGAACCTCACTTCGCCTTGCGATGGCGAATATTATTGACAAGTCCAAAGGCGGCGAGGACACGCCCGACAATCTTCGCGCCGTATGCACGAACTGCAATGAGGGTCTCCAAAGCAGCGCCCCGCCAAAGCCGGATCGAATTGAACTCCTAAAACAAGTGCGCCGAGCAACTATTGATGACCAGTTGCACCTTCTCCAGTGGCTAGAAACAAAGTTTGAGAAGATCAGACCCGAGAAAAAATAGAGAGGCCCGTGGCGGATTGGCTAACTCGAGAACAACGCTCGCGAAATATGGCGAGCATTCGGTCTAAGGGCAACAAGACCACGGAAGGCGTTTTTCTTTCCATCCTAAGACGAGGAAAAATTCCAGGCTGGAGAAGGCATCTCGGTCTGCCAGGAAGGCCCGACTTTGCGTTTCGAGCAGAGCGTTTGGCGATCTTTCTCGACGGGTGCTTCTGGCACGGTTGCCCCCGTTGCTATCGGTTGCCGCAAGACAACCGATCCTACTGGAGGCAGAAGGTTCTAGGAAATCGCCGCAGGGATCGCCGTCGCTCGCGGGAACTGCGTTCACTTGGATGGCACGTTCTTCGAGTTTGGGAACACACATTAGAGTCCCCTCAAGGCCGTTCCCAGATACTTGCAAACGTGAAGCGCGCGTTGACCAAACCCAAGTTGAAGATGGCACGATAGAAAGACGCTATGCTCTTCGCGGTGATGGATCGTCGGTGCGCAGGCCTTTGGCTGGGTGGGCAGGCGCTTGACGGGGTGCCGCAACCCTGCGGTTTTCAGGGTGCGCGTTTGACTTTTCTTCGAGGAATTGGGGACAGCAACGTTCCGGCAGCGAAGTCAAAAAACAAAAAGCCCGCTTCGAAATTCGGAGCGGGCTTTTCACGGAACACGGATCACGGAACACGGGTCACGTGAATCAGCTGGCGGCTTCGACCGGCTCTTCCTTCTTGGTCTTTTCTTTCTTTTCTTTTGTCTTCAACTCGTAGCCGACGATCTCGAGGATCGCCACCTTGGCGCCGTCGCCGACACGGATACCCGCATGGATGATTCGCGTATAGCCGCCGGCGCGGTCCGCGAATTTCGGTGCGATTTCGCCGAAGAGTTTCTGCGTAACGGCCGGGGTCATCAGGTACGAAGCCGCCTGGCGCCGCGACTGTAGCGTGTCGCGTTTGCCGAGCGTGATGATCTTCTCCGCCACGGGCCGCGCCGCTTTCGCGCGCGTCAGCGTGGTGGTAATCCGTCCGTGCTCGAACAAGTTGGTGACCAGGTTTCGCAGAGTCGCGCGTCGATGCGACGGGTTGCGTCCAAGTTTTGATCCTGAATTAAGATGCCGCATCGTCTGTCCCCTTAGCTTGAGCTAGCTTGCAACGGCCCGCTCACTCAAGCAGCCCGCGAAAAATTTTTGTTAAAGCTCACGACCCGCCTAGCCTCTTGCGCGCTGCCGGCTGTGAGCTGTTGGCCGTCGGCTATTCTTACAATCCGCCGCCGAGCGAATCTTCGGCCGCGGGCGGCGCCGTTTGGCTTGGCAGCGGCGGCCAGATGATGCGGCCGTGCTCGTCGAACTTCATGCCCAGACTGAGGCCCATCTTGACCAGTATTTCCTTGATTTCGTTGAGCGATTTGCGGCCGAAGTTTTTGGTCTTCAGCATTTCGTTCTCGCTCTTTTGCACGAGTTCGCGGATGGTCTGGATGTTGGCGTTCTTCAAGCAGTTATAGGAGCGTACGGAAAGTTCCAGCTCTTCGACGGAACGGTCCAGATGCTCGAGGCGCGGATCGTTGGCGATTTCCTGGGGCAGTTCCGCCATCTCCGTCGGCTCCTCGAAGTTGATGAAGATGCTCATGTGATCCTTCACCAGCTTCGCGGCGAGGCCGATCGAGTCCTGCGGCGTAATCGCGCCGTTGGTCCAGACTTCGATCATCAGCTTTTCGTAGTCGGTCATCTGGCCGAGACGAGCCGCTTCCACCGAATAGTTGACCTTGCGCACCGGCGAGTGAACGCTGTCGACGGGAATGTAGCCGATGGGCAGGTCTTCATCATAGTTGCGGTCCGCGGCCACATAGCCGCGGCCGTTCTTGACGCGCATCTCGATTTGCAATTTGCCGCCTTCGCTGACCGTCGCGATGTACACGCTCTTATCGAGCACCGCGAAGTCCGCGTCTTCCTCGATTTGCGCCGACGTCACCGGGCCAGGATGGTCGACGTTGAAGAAAATCGTCTTCGGCAGGTCCGTGTTCAGCTTGATCGGCACTTGCTTCAGGTTCAGGATAATGTCCGTCGCATCTTCTACCACGCCGGGAATCGAGGAAAACTCGTGCAGCACTCCCTCGATTTTAACGGCGGTGATAGCCGCGCCTTCAATCGAGCTCAGAAGCGCGCGGCGCAGCCCGTTTCCAACCGTCGTGCCCCAGCCGCGCTCAAACGGCTGCGCGGAAAACCGCCCGTACTTTTCGGTCAGCGATTCAAGTTCGGATGCAAGGCGCTTTGGTTTTTGAAATCCCTTCCACATCGTGTTCCTTCCTTCTGGGCCGACCTTCTCGGCCCCAAAAACTGTGGCGCTCGCGCACCAGCCATTGTTCTTGTGTAGGGACGGCCTTCTGAAGCCGTCCGCTCGCTACTTCGAGTACAACTCGACGATGAGCTGCTCGTTGATCGGCGGCGTCTGCACGTCCTCGCGCTTCGGCAGCGCAACGACTTTGGCTTTGAACTGTTCGCGGTCCTGTTCGAGCCACGGCACCGCGCTCTGGCTCTGCGCCACGTTTCGCGCTTCGAGCACCATGGCATTCTGGTGCATCTTTTCCTTGATGGCCACTTCCTCGCCCACGGTCACGAGATAAGAGGGAATGTTGACCTTCTTGCCGTTCACCCGCACGTGCCCATGCAGCACGAGTTGCCGCGCCTGCGAACGCGATGACGCCAATCCTGCGCGCCACACCACGTTGTCCAGACGCCGCTCGAGCGTGATGATCAGGTTTTCGCCCGTGGGTCCCTTGGCCCGCACGGCTTTTTCAAAATACGAGCGGAACTGCCGCTCGAGCAGCCCGTAAGTACGCTTGACCTTCTGCTTCTCGCGTAACTGCAGGCCGTAACCCGCGACCTTGGGGCGCCGCGACTGCCCGTGCTGTCCCGGAATGAAGTTGCGCTTCTCTATCGCGCACTTCTCCGTGAAGCACCGCAGCCCCTTCAAAAACAATTTCTGCCCTTCCCGGCGGCA
>Ga0247680_1000030_pt1 | contig 91445 bp, 156 predicted proteins | sample CNK21_metaG_FD_182803 | JGI IMG/M metagenome (GOLD analysis project Ga0247680, IMG submission 182803) | Soil microbial communities from Purdue University Martell Research Forest, Indiana, United States - CNK21 | ecosystem: Environmental > Terrestrial > Soil > Temperate forest > Bulk soil...
GCCGAAGCAGCCCCCCCCCCCCCCCCCCCCCTTCCGCCGGTGACCACGCTTCGATGGCCAGTGCTGTACCGAGACTCCATAGTGCGGGCGCCATCGGAGCCGATAGCCCCCAGGCAATCCACCACGGCCTGGGGGCTATCGGCATGTCAGTGGCAGATGGTTGAATAGCCCTTGCGTCTCAACCCCACGGGGTCATATCGCAAGGAGCATGTGCATGACCGAAGAAACAGCGGTGGCCGAAGAGGCACCCGAGGAGCCCGTAGTCACCCAGCGCCTAACGCCTGCACAGCGGCGCCGTCTGCTGCGCCCGCTCGACCAGGGCCGCGTCAAGAAGAACCCCAAGGGCTACAGTTACATCCCGCACAACGAGTCGCGCGCTGAACTGATCAAGACGTTCGGCCTGTGCGGGTACACCCTGGAGACGCTGGACCTCGAACAGGTTTCCCTGCGCACCAACGACGCGGCCACGCGTTTCTGGGTGGTGTACCGGGCGACCGTCCGGCTCACGATCAAGGACGAGAACGGAAAGACCCTCGCGGTCTACAGTGCGTCGGGCGCCGGTTCCGCGCAGAACCAGCCGAACGAGGGCGACGCCGTGGACAACGCGATCAAGGGCGCGGAGTCCGAGGCGTTCAAGCGCTGCGCGATGAACCTCGGCGACCAGTACGGCCTGAGCCTCTACGACGGCGGCTCGCTGGAGTCGGTGGGCGGCTCGCTGGTGGACTCGCCCATCATCCAGGCGTCGGCGCCGCAACAGGCCACTGCGGTTACGGCGTTCCTCGACGCGGACGGCCGCGAGCGCGTTGAGCTGCTGGCCACCCGGATCGGTCTCAAGTCTCTCGGTGAGACCCTCTATGCCGCCAGCATCATCACCGGCGAACCCGTCGGCTCGCTCGCCGTGCTGAAGGCCGACGCGGGAGCCCTGGTGCTCTCCGCCCTCGACGAGATCGGCAGCCAGAAGCGCCCCATGGAGGCCCTCGCCGAGCGGCTCGGCAAGTGCGTCCAGCCGAACCGGGACGACGCCCTCCTGCGCACGCTGCACAACAAGATCACCACATCCTCGTCGCAGGCCGTGCTGCGCGCCGTCGTCGAGGATGTGCGCGAGAACCTCGGCCGCTTCAAGCTGAACTGGACGGATTACCAGGGCCTCATGTCGATCGCCCAGCAGCGGCTGACCGGCCTGAAGGTGCCTGCGTGAGCACCCAGGACGCCGCCGCGCGGGTGGCCGTCCTCTCCGCTCTGCGTGACGCCATCGCCGACGAGCTGACCGGGGCCAAGGAGGAGCTCTCTACGGCCCTGGCGGCGCTGCACCGCGACCACGGCACCGACCGCACCGCAGCGGTCCTGCCGGGCGGCGAGAAGGTCGCCACGATCTCCTGGGTGCCCTCCGCCGTGCGCTTCCGGGTCAGCGACGAGGCGGCGTTCTCCGAGTGGGTGCTCGCCAACCATCCCACCGAAGTACGCACCGTCTTGATGGTCAGGCCCGTATGGCAGACGGTGTACCTCAAGAACGGCTTGAAAGCCTCAGGATCATCCGCTGTTGACGTAGACACCGGAGAAATCGTCCCCGGAATCGAGGCGTTCAACAGCGCCGAATACGCGCGCCTGAACTTCACGGACGAAGGACGCGGAGCCGTCGCGGCGGCATGGCGCGAAGGCCGCATCACCACCAACTTCCTGGCGGTGCTGCCGCCGACCCCCGCAGAAGGAGAACACTGATGGCTGGCGAGACGCGCATCACCCTGGAAGGCGGCCTGACCAGGGACCCGGAACTGGCATTCGGCTCCTCCGGCAAGGCCTACGCCCGCTTCGCCGTCGCCGTCGGCAGCAGGCAGAAGAACCAGGACGGCAGCTGGGGAGACGGTCCGGCCGCGTTCTGGGACTGCACCGCGTTCGGTTCTATCGCTGAACACGTCACCGAATCGCTGCACAAAGGCGACCGCGTGATCGTCGTCGGCGAACTGCGGCCGGAAACCTACACCAAGGACGGCGTCGAGAAGCGCACCATCAAAGTGATCGTCGAGAACGTCGGCCCGTCGCTGCTGTTCGCCACGGCCGCCGTCACCAAGGCACAGCGTTCCGGCGGCGCCCAGCAGGCGGCTCAGCCACAGCAGGCCGACACGTGGGGCAACGACCCGTGGGCCAACGGCGGGGATCAGCCGCCGTTCTGATCGGGCGCGTGCGTCCGGGGGCGGGGCAGCTGGGGGGCGACGCGCTGGGCCAACGCCCGCGCCTCCGCCCCCCGGCCGTACTGCACGAGGTGGGAGATCCGCGTGAGGGCTAGAAACAACTCGCGCGGCACGGCGATGTGTTCCCCCTCTTCCACGAGATCGGCGGGGAGCCATCCTCTGCGGTAGGCGAGAATCGCCAGGTGTGTGCGGTTCGCGATCTCCAGTTTGTCCAAGATGCTGCGCATGTGCGTTTTGACAGTATCAACGGAGATGCCCAGTTCCGTTGCGGTGTCTCCGTTTCCCAGGCCCCGTATCGCAAGCACCGCCACCTGCCATTCGCGTTCGGACAGACCGCAGCTCGCCGGGCGCGGCGTCAACAGCGCCGTCTGGGCACGCCGCTCGCGCTGAACCCGGCGTGGTACGCGGCCGTTGCGCATCTGGCCGACGTTCTCCAGGTACTTCTCGCGTGCCGCAGTGCACCCTTCGCAGGCGATGCTGCCCTGCTGCTGGTGGCGTTTCCAGCCATCCACCGTGCCGCACTCGGCGCGCAGCGTCACGCAGCCACACCCTTCGGGAACCCGGCGACGGCGAGCGCCTCACGCACTTCGTCCGCGCGCCACACGGTACCCATGCGCAGTTTGTCGGCCGGGCGCACCGGGGCGCGGTCGCGGGCCACGGCGTGGACGTTGCCGCTGACGAAGCCGCCGAGCCGGGCGAAACCCTCCGCCGCGATCAGTTCCCCCGTGTAGCCGTACTCCCAGTCCTCGATGCGGGGGGAGACCGGCAGGTCGGCGCGCAGCCTGTCGTGGCGGCGCAGGGCGTCTTTGACGTCCCGCAGGAACCAGTAGGGCCACCGCTGTAGTTCGGGGTAGATGTAGCCCTGGGGCGATGGGAACCAGTCGAGGGCGAGCATTCCGCCGTTGACATTCTGGCGTGTGGTCTGGGTGAGGTGGGCGATCTCGGAGATCCCGGCGTAGAGGCCGCGATAGACCAGGTCGCCGAGGGTGGGTGGTGTGGGCATGTGCGCTCCTTTTCTCAGCGTAGATCCTAGAGTGGATTGACGGGACACACAACCGCCCGGCCGTGGGGACCGGGCGGTTGTGGCGCGGCGGCGGGTTTTGAATGGATCTTGGGTCCGCTATGGCCGCCGCAGGCCCGCTAGAACCAGCAGGACCTTCTGTACGTCTCCTCAATCACGTCCGGTCCCCTCGGAAGCCCAACCACAGGATGAACACCACGAGCGCGACGAGCGGCAGCACCAGCGGCCAGAACAGCGAGCCAATACCGCACTCCAGAGCCTCGCGCCACGCCTTGCCCTGCGGGTTGGCCCTGCGGGCGCTGCGGTAGGTTCCCGTGAACACCCAGAGGGCGATCAGCCCGTACGCGATCCCGCACCAGAACTCGACCATCATGTGCCCCCCTTCGTCTCCTGGGCGCGCACCCAGTCGAGTACGCGTCGCTTCTCGTGCTCCACTTCGTCCAGATCGATATCGAAGAACTGGGCAACAGCGCGCTGCGCCTCTGAGCCGGTGCCGACCATGTAGACATCCCGGCCCGTGTCGTTGACCGAGCACAGCACCGGGTCCGTGCTGTCCCCAAGCCACTCGATGATCTCGAAGAATAGCTGAGTGCGTTCCGCGACCTTGCCCAGCTTGTCGCACTCCGGCGTCGGCGGGTAGTCGATGGTCACCGCTCCACCCATCCCGGGCGCTTGCGGCGCACCTCGTTGCGGACCTGCGCGAGCCTGTCCATGGCGATCAGGACGCTGTCGTTGTAGTCGCTGCTCCAGTTGCGCGGGAACGGCCGCCGGTCGTCCTGGCGCTCCTGCGGGTAGCTGATCTCCGCCCGCGCCTGTTGCGCGCTCTCAATCAACTCTTCGAGGGCGTGCTGCGCGTCCTCCTCCGCCTGATAGCAGCGCCAGGCGAGCCTGAGTGCCTCGTCCGGGTCCGTCGCGTCCACGTCGCCGATGCTGCCGATGGCGGCGACCAGGGCCCGCAGGACCAGGATGCTTCCCTCGCGGGCCACGTGCTTCGCTACGTCGCCCATCACACCCACCCCGCCGTTCCGGCTTCGATCCCGGTGCGCAGGCCCCGCAGCTCGGCCTCCAGGATCACCACCATGGTTCCACCCATGGCGTTGGAGTCCACGAACTCACCGCCGGTCCCGATGGACTGGGCGTAGGTGGTGGCCTGCCGGGAGGCGTTCTCCAGGGCCGCCCGCAGCCGCCGCTCGGCGTGGAGCAGGCGTAGCCCGAGGCCCACCAGGTAGCCCTCGGGCAGCTGGTCGATGACGTCCTCGCGCACCCTGGCGCGCCGCAGCGCGGCACGGTGCATGTCGCCGGGGACGTCGTCCTCGGGGTTGAGACTGCTCAACACTGGCATGTCAGTGTCCTTCCGTCGTGATGGTCCAGACCTGGCCGGTGTCGGTGTAGGACTGCCAGCGCGAGTCGGTGATCTCGTGGACCTGGCCGCCAAGCAGCAGCCAGCCCTCGTCGGGGGCCAGCAGCTGCTCCAGCAAGTCGTCGGTGAGGACGTCCAGGTCGTCCGAACCCGACTCGAAGCACCCCAGGAAGTTACGCAGGACCTGACGGAACTCGTCGCGCGCTTCACGCATCAGGCGCGGTCCGTTCCGAGCCACGGTGCCTCGAAGTCCACGACGCCCTCGGCGTCCTCCAGGGCGACCACGCGGTCCCGGCTCAGATCCCGCACCGGTGGCTGGGCGAGCCGCACGGCGATCTCCTTGAGCCACTTGCTCCGGTTGCCCCTATCAGCGGGGTTGGTCCCGTCGAACACGTTGTACTGATCGTAGAGGCCGAGCGCAAGCACGGCCTGCGAGTACGCACTGAGCGTGCCCTCGTTCGCCCGGCCCGCGAATGCCGGGTGGTTCCTCCACAGTTGCCCGAGAGGACAGTCCTGGTAGCTGGCCATATCCAGCTCGGCCTCGTTGATGTAGTGCTCCCAGCCGGGCAGGTTCCGGTCCAGGAACACCGCCGCGATGCGCACCGTCTCAGGCACGAAGGTCTCCATCAGAGCGTCTCCCCCCACGGCCAGAGGTTGCCGCCCTCGGCCTTCATGGTGTCGTCGAGGTAGTTCGCGATGTCGAGGATCATCTGCTTGACATCCTCGCGGTCCCCGTCCTCCAGGTCGTCCAGGCGCTGGTCCTCGGCGAAGAGGTTGCCCAGCAGGTCGGCCGCGATCTGCTGGGCCAGCTTGGTCTTCTCGGTGATGTCCATGGTCAGCCCTCCTGGACCGCGCGGCGCGCCTCGATCAGGGTCACGAACTCGCTGGTGCTGTGGGAGAAGTTGTAGAGCCCGGCGTCGTCGATCCTTGCCTGGGAGCCGATGGCATCCCCGAGCTTCTCCAGCGCCTCCGTCCAGCCGTCGCAGTCCGCGAAGTACGGGTGCACGTTGAGCTGGTAGCCGAGGACGCAGCGGGAGACGCTCCACATCTGCAACTCGGGCAGGTGGATGTTCTCGTCCCAGCCGGGAACGACGTTGTCGAGCAGCAGCGCGGCCCGCGCGGTGGACTTGCCGATGCCGAGTTCCTGCGCGAGCGCCTCGACGGCGGCCTCGTCGGGCTCCGGAATGAGGGTCAGGTCGATCATATGGACCTCCTTGTATCGGGATGGGCGGGGAGTCCCCCTGCGCGGACTCGAACCGTGCCTAACGCAGCTTGCTGAGGCTGCGCACCTCTCCGGTCGAGGCAGGGGGATGCGCCCGGCGGCGGGGACACCCTGGGTTGCGTGCGTCACTTGGCCGCCGGGCGGTCGTGCGGTGCTACTCGGCCGGGGTCGCGCTGCGGCGCCCGCTGATGATCTTGAGCCACTCCGAGCCGTAGCTCGCGAAGGCGGTCTCGTGGCCGAACGTCACGGGCTCCTGGCCACGCAGGAACTCGACGGTGTCGTTGTAGTTCACGTAATCCGAAAGCCTCCCGTCCTGGCTGGCGAGCTGGCCGAGGATGCACTGGTCAGTGGACCCCATGTCCAGCACGTCGAGGTCGATGAACTGCTCCCAGCCAGGCAGCTGTCGGTCGAGCAGTTCGGCGGAGCGCATGGCCGCCCTGGAAACTCCCACGGCGTCGGCGCGCTCTCGCAGGCCCTGCTCGCGCTCCCGGTGGGCTTCGCGCTCGGCCTGCACGCGCTCCCGCGCCTCCCGCGCCTCCCGCTCGGCCAGAGAGAACAGGCCCTCGGCGCCGGTGCGCGTCTCGTACGCCTGCTGCGCGCTGTTGCGCCTGGCCGCGTTGGTGCTGCGGTACCGCCGCACGATCCGCTGCACCTCGGGGGGCAGCGCCACGACCTCGGGCGGCGTCAGGCCGAAGTCGTCGCCGCGCTCGATGATCAGGGCCTCCACGGTGGCGACCTGCACGGGGGTGGCGAAGGACTGGAACTCGTTCCAGAGGCCCTGGACGGCCGTGTGCGGGGTGCGCCCGCCCAGGAGGGCGTCCATGTACAGCGTGTGGACGTGCGTGGCCAGGGTGGCGGCTTTCTCGGTGCCGATGAACTCGATGGGCGCTTCCTGGGTGTCTTCGGTCACAGGTCCTCCTTGGTTTCGGGGAAGGTGCGGCGTGGGGAGCGCTGGGCCTCGGTTCCTCCCTGGCCGCTCGGTTCGGGAGTAACGTATCACGGTGCGCGTGAAGCGTCAACCTTCGCGGTGAGGTTCCTCGGGGGGCGTCCCGAGCGCGCGCCGCCGCGCCGCTCCACCTGCGAAGCCCACGCCCCGTCCAGGAGGTTGATCCTGTAACTGTTTACGTTCGCCCACACGCTCCCGTCGAAGCCGTAGTCGTAGAGGGTCTGCGCGAGAGGCCACTTCCCGAACACCACGAAGGCGGCGCCGTGGTACGTGTCGGTGGATGCGGCGGCCAACTGCGGGTGCATCATGGGGAGCATGCGCTCGCGCACGCGTGGATCGTTGAGCATGAGCTGGCCCAGGACGCACAAAACGGGGCTCGCCATGTTAATCCGCGCGGCGCGCACATGGAGCGCCCAGCCCGGCAGTTCGTCGTCGAGGAGGAGCGCACCACGCTGGGCTCGTGCGCTAGTCGAGGCGTTGTTGACCATCGTTCTCCCAGGTCGGAGGTTCGGGGTTGCATTAACGTATCGTGTGCGCTAGGTTTACCGCAATCCGCACGGCTACCAGGGAGGATCTCACTTGCTTACTACTGGAATCGCGGTCCCCGCACGGTCCGACGCCTTCGGCACCCCCATCGACGAGATGTACGACAGGTACGGCGTGGATGTGGACTACGACCTGGCCACACTCTGGCTTGACGAGGACATCAACAAGCACAACCGCAAGTTCAAGAAGCTGCGGCTGGACCGCTACGCCGACGACATGTACAACGACCGGTGGTACCGCAACGGCGCCGCGATCTGCTTCGGCCGCGACGGCGAAGGCAACATCGTCATGGACGACGGACAGCACCGCCTGGAGGCGCTGCGCATCGCCGCCCGCCGCCGGGAAGCCACGGGGCGCCCGAAACTGGTCATCCGCTTCCTGGTCTACGGGGAGCTGAGCCGCAACGCCCGCCTGGTCATCGACAACAACGCGCCGCGCACCTACGCCGACGCCGGAGTCATCGGCCAGAGCATCCCCTACGCGAAAAGCGTCGTGCCCATCGGCAAGCGCGTCTACAACTGGCTGGAGGGCCAGAACCCGGTACCGAGCGGCAACAACCGCCTGATCCCCAGCGAGCCGGTGTTCAACGAGTTCTACCTCAAGCACGTCAGCGCGCTCAACCAGGCGGCGTACTGGGGCGGCCACCTCAACCAGCGGATCAAGACGCCGGTGATCTCCGGCGGGTTCGCGCACTACCTGATCCACGAGGTGTCCGACCCGCACTACGACGAGACCGACGTGGACGTCGCGCAGGCGTTCTTCCAGGCGGTCGCCACCGGCGCGGAGCTGATCGAGGGCCACCCGGCCAAGGCGCTGCGGGACACGGTCGTCAACCGGCGCGCGACCCGTACGCTCAACAGCGAGATCGCGCTGGCGTTGTACCTGCGCGCCTGGAACGCGTTCGCCCAGGAGCGGCTGTACCGGGCGGCGGTGCTGCCGGAGGGCATGACGGTGACCAGCGGCAACCTGGCGCTGCCAGTGCCCCCGAACCCGGACTGGACCGGGAGCGTGTACAGGTCGCTGCACCAGTGATACGCTAGTCGAGGCGGCCACAACCGGGCGGAACCCCTGATCCACACGCCGCCACGGACGTACAGCCCGGCCTCGCGCCCCCCCCGGGCCGGGCTGTACACACAGCTACAATGAGCGTCGCGGCACAGCCCCGGAGCGTTCGGGTTGTAGCTACCCGTTCGGGTTTCACGGGCAAGTTCCCTGAACCCGGGGCTGTGCCGCCGACAACGCGGGGAGTGTGCACCCCCCTTGGGGTGGTCGTATCGCCACCTCGAAACCCGACGGCGTCCCCTCCCGGCCAGGACTGGCGCTGCGGTATTGCACGGCCTGTGCGGCTGGCTGCTTCCTCCCCGGAGCTGGCCCGGCTCCCCCACCCGCCGAGTGGGTTCGATTCCCACTGCACGGACTTGTTCTTGCGTCGAAAGGAGCTCCATGATCAATGCGATATACGTCCTCTGGCTGGCGGGCGCCCTGCTGACCATGCTATGGCTGGACAAGCGCGTGGACCGCAGCGGCCTGATCCTTCCGGCCCGCTTCGGGCTCACCGTGATGGTGTGGCTGAGCAGCCTGCTGTTTCCGCTGACCTGGCTGGCCGTCGGCATCGGCCGCGTGAAGCGGCGGTGGCGCGCATGATCAAGGAGCTTGTCCGCCTAGCACTGTGCTGTGGCGGCGGCGCCGGTTTCCTGGTGTGGATGTTCTCTTCGCGCCTCACCGCCGGTGGGGCTTTGATCTCGGGCGTGGGCTTCGGCCTGTGCGTCCTGGGCGTCATCGAAGCGGTCCGCGACCTGCGCCGCCGAAACTAACGTAGGCAGTTTCTGGTAGGATAGAGACACAAGCGGCCCAAGTACGCGCGAAACCCAAACAAGCCCCGCCGCCGAAGGAGAACCATGCCGAAGACCCCGACCGAGGTTACCGAAGACCGGTTGCGCCGCGCCGCAAACCGCCAGGGAAAGCGCCTGGTCAAGTCCCACGTGCGCGACCCGCGCTCCCCAGAATACGGCCGGTACTTCTTGACCGAAGCCGACGGAGTGCTGGTGGCCTACACAGGCAAGCCGCGCGAGGACGCCCTGACGCTCGGGCAGGTCGAGGAGCGACTGCTCTACCCGCTGCACCAGGAGTCGCTCGGCCGCTGGTTTTCCCGCGAAGACCAGCTGCGCAACGGCTGGGCCGTGGACCGGGGCTACTTCGCGCGGGAAGTCGTGGACACCCGACGGTGGTACGAAGTGCGCCAGGTCATCTTCGAGGCGCCCGACGACGGCCACATGTACGCGGTGGACCTGTGCTACGGACTCACCGAATACCAGGAGATGGACCCGTTCGAGCACCTGGAGGAGACGGTCTGGTGCGCGCGCATGGAGCAGCGCCCGGTCACGGAGCTGCGTTGGGTCCCGGTGCAGTGAGATGACCGAGCGACCTCTCCCTTTCTCGCCCCCCCTGCGGATCCTGGTCACCGGTTCACGCATGTGGGACAAGCCGGGCCTGATCCACCACGTATTAGACGAGGCCGCCCGCGACTGGTGCGGGGAAGTCGTCATTGTGCACGGCCAGTGCGACCCGCGCGACAAGCTCGGCAAAGTCGTCCCGTGGGAGCGTGCGCTGACCTACGACGACTTCCTGCTTGGAGCCGACTGGCACGCCGACCGCTACGCCGTCGCGCGGGGTTGGACACGCGAACCGTACCGGGCGAAGTGGGACCTGTACGGCAATTCCGCTGGGCATCGGCGCAACGCGGAGATGGTGGCGCTTGGCGCGAACCTGTGCGTGGGCTTCCCGCTCGGGGACTCGCCGGGCACGCGCGGCTGCGTGGGGATGGCGCTCAAGGCGCACATTCCGGTGCGCACGGAAGAAGGCTGACATGCCGAGGCATGAGCTGGTGGACATTCCGGCGGGGCCGCTTACGCACAAGAACTGGATGCTGCCCGAACTTGGCACCGACCCCTACCCGGGCCGCGACGAGGGCGACGACTTGAACGGCTTCACTGTCCAGCATTTCGGCAGTCACCGAGGACTCTACGAGTTCTGCCGGAAGCGCCGGGTCGAGGAGTGGGGCGAGACCGTCCAGGCGTACGAGGCGAACCCGCGCCGGTTCGGCGCCGCATGGCGGTACCTGGATGCCCACCCCATCCTGTACAAGTTCCGCATGAAGGAAGACGCGGAACTGTCCGACATCCTCCAGGAACGCAACCTGGAACACGAGTTCGGCGTGGACCGCATCTTCCACCGCGTTGCCGAATGGTGCTCCGAGCAGTGGGAGTGCGACGACGACGAGTGCGGGCACCGCAAGGTGGACATCCACTACATGGAGCTGGGCAAGTGGGAGTGGCCGCGCGACAAGGATGAGCGCGACCACGACTTCGAGCCGCGCCCCGGTGCCCACAGCTACCACGACTACGAGCTGGACGTGTACGGGGGCAACTACGAGGAATGCATCCTCCAGGCCGCGTACCTCGTGTGGAAAAAGTACGGATCCGACCGCCGTATCGCAGACAAGGAGACCTGATGGGGTGGAACAGCGGCAACGACATCTTCGACCCTGTTGCCGAGGCGCTCGTCGAGACCGACGCCGATGACGTGGTCCTGCGGCACGCCCTCAGTATCCTGATCGGCGTACTCCAAAGCGAGGACTGGGACACCGAGTATGAGTCGCTGGAGCGTTTCGCGAACTATCCGCCGGTCGTCGCGGCCTTCCGCGAGCACGGCATCATCCTTAAGTGCGGCTGGCCAGACGGGGGCGGCCCCTTCTGCGGGCTGCCGCGCAACCACCAAGGCGATCACAAGGAGAAGTGAATGCGCGCTCTGAGTAAGGTCAAGCAGGCCCTGATCAACCACGTTGCCTTCGTGCTCGACGGCTCCTACTCCATGAACCCGTGGCGCAACGACGTCGTCTCGGTGACCGACGACCTGATCAAGTTCCTGGCGCGGCGCTCCAAGGAGCTGAACCAGGAGACGCGCGTCACTGTCTATGTTTTCAGCGACAGTTCCGTGTGGTGCGTCTTCTACGACGTGGATGTGCTGCGCATGCCGTCGATCAAAGACCACTACCGGCCCGACGGCGGAACGCCGCTGCTCAAGGCCACGCTCACCGCGCTGGACGAACTCGACGAGACGGCCAAATTGCACGGCGACCACGCCGACCTGGTCTACGTCCTGACCGACGGCGAGAACAACCGCGACTACGGCATGCAGTCGATGCTGGAGAAGCGGCTGGCCGCGCTGGCGGGGAACCGCACCGTGGGCATCCTCGTGCCCGACCAGAACGGCCGCAGGCACGCCGAAGGGTTCGGGTTCCCGCCGGACAACGTCGCGATCTGGGACCCTACTTCGGCCGAGGGTGTGGCGCGCGGCGGTCGCACCATCCAGGACGCCACCGAGTCGTACATGACCGGCCGTTCCGTGGGCGTCCGGGGCACGCGCACGCTGTTCTCCACCGGCGTGGACGCGGTCAACGACGCCACGGTGAAGTCCGCGCTGACCCCGCTGCCCTACTCGCAGTACAAGCTGATCCCGGTGGGGCCGGAGGATGCCGTCATTCGGCCTTTCGTGGAGGGCTGCGGGTACACCTACCGCATCGGCGATGCCTTCTACCAGCTCATGAAGCCCGAGACGATCCAGGCCCGCAAGGAGATCATGATCGTCGAGAACGCCACGGACAAGGTTTTCACCGGCCGCGCCGCCCGCGACCTGATCGGGCTGAAGGACCAGAACGAGCGCGTCAAGCCCGACGCGAACAAGCTCTACACCATCTATGTCCAGTCCACCAGCGTCAACCGCAAGCTGCCCGCTGGTAGCAAGCTGTTGCTGCTCACCCGCTAGCACAAGGAGGAACCATGGGCACGAAAGACCCCGAAGGCGCGCAGGACAAGAGCAGGCAGGAGAAGCAGGACGCGCTCGACAAGAGCAGCCGCGAATTCAAGGGCGAACCGGAGCCGAAGAACAGCAACCCTGAGGGCGTTCCGGAAGGGGACAGGTGACGGCCGCCGCGTCGCCGCTCGTGGTCATTAGACCCCTGATGATCGGCGGAGTCCGCTGCATGTGGGGCATCGTGGACCCCACGGACGACCTTGTGCTGTTCGGCGCCGTCGGCCGGAAGGAGGCCGAGGACCTCGCCGAGATGTGCCAGTACCCCGGCGAGCTGGAGGCGGCGCGGCGCAACGCGCTGAGCCACGCCCACGAGCACACGGAGGACGGCATCGTGTACGACGAACGGCGTGCGGCGCACCTTCCCGCCGCCAGTGACTTGCGGGTGCTGGAGCGCGAGCCGATCCCCGGGCGCCCTGCCCCGCCGAAGGACGGTATGGTAGTCTAGGGGCTCCCCGAGGGGCCGCTCTTGGTTCGAAACCCAAAGTACGTCCGCCCCTCGCCGCACAGGGGAGTCTCTGTGGACGCTTGGCACCATGCGCAATCCGCTGCACGCGCTTTCGGGGGAGACCCTGACCTGTACTACCCGATCGAGCGATTCATCGATCAGTCGAAGGAGGGCAGTGTCGGCGACGTCCGGCACCGCGCCCTCCTGCACCACACCGAAGGCATCCGGATCGTCATCGAAGTGTTCGGCTCCACTCTCGCGGTGCCGCGCACGAACGGCGTGGTCCGGGTGCCTCTTCGGCGTATCGCGGAACGGCACATCCTGGAGGACGTGGGCTGGCTGCCGAGCCACAAGGACTGGCTTGGCGACACCCCGATCAGGGCGTGGATGTCCGGCTCCCAACGCAAACAAGTCCCCCTTTCCCACCTCCTCCTGCGAGCCCCTGGAGAAGCAGCATGACCGACACGGCCGAACGTAACTTCCTCGGCATTCCGATCACGGGCGACGTCAACAGCGAGCGGTCCACGCCGCAGCGCACGAAGGAGGAGTTCGCGGCGATCATGCAGCCGGTGCTCGACGACCCGACGATCACCGCGTTCGGTTGGCGGCAGTACACCCCGTACTTCAACGACGGCGAGACCTGCTACTTCAACGCGTACAGCCCGTGGTTCAAGACGATCGCCCCCGCGCCCGAGCCGGTGGTGGAGCGTTCGTATGAGGAGCGGCTGCTCCAGGCGGTGGGCGACCAGTTCCCGTTCCAGTATGTACTGACCACCGCGAATGTCCTCAAGATGGTCGCCGAGGCCCTCAAGCAGGTGCCGCCGGTGGACCTCGCGAAGGTGCTGGAGGAGCGCGACAGGCTCATCCTGGAGCGGCATGGGGCAGTCCTGGCCCAAGGATCTTCTGCGGCCGTCACCTATGTCCAGGGGGTCCTGGCGGACATCCTGGCGCACATCGACGACCCGGAGCCCGACCCGCAGGACGAGGGCGATGATGACGAATACTGCGATCTCGACGAAGAGTACGGCTTCGAATACGGCAGCAGGCACGGCCTGGGTAAGATCGAGTACGACAGCTGGGGCCAACGACCAGACGGCACGCGCGGGCGCCTCAACGAGCGCTACGAGGGCCCGGACGAGGCGCGCTACCGCCGGTGCGAGGCGCTGGACAAGGCGATCCAGGGCGGCGAGTTCGACGCGGTGCTGCTGGAGCTGTTCGGCGACCACGCGTCGATCACTGTGCGCAAGACGGGCATCGCCGTGGACGGGTACAGCCACGACTGATATACTACGTTAGTCCCCGGACGCGGCCAGGCCCACAGCGAAACCCTTCGGGTCGTCCGCCGCGTCCGGGGCGATACGTCAAGCAGCTTGCTTTCACCATCGAATTCCACCATGCTGAGCAACAGTGATCGTTGTCCGGCAAGGTGGTGTCGTGTCAGTCTGTCCAGGAAATTGCAACTCGGCTTGGCGTCAAGCGGAGGCTGAGGCGATTCCGCACGCAACCACACCACGCCAGGGGTCCCCCGTGTGGTGTTCTTCGTGTGCCCAGGGCATTGAGAGCGCCCTGCGCGCACTGCCGCAGGACCTGGCCAGCCTGCGCGTCGAGTCCGAGAACGGTTCCACGCCGCAGCACGAACGCGTTTCCGGCACCAAGCCGCACCCCCTCCACCCGCGCGAATCCTTTACGTTCCTCGCGGAGGACATCTACGGGGTCGTCGTCGCATGGGAAGACGACGTCCGCGACCAGCGCCTCTTCAGCGGTCGGCGCGCTCGCGGCACGCAGGGACGGCAAGTCCAGGAAGCCGTCCGGTTTCTGACCTCCCACTTCGACTGGCTCATGCAGAGCCATCCACACGCCGAAGCCGTCGTGGACTTCGGACGGGAGATCACCGCGCTGCACCGCCGGGCGATCAAGGCGATCAAAGCCGACGAGCCGCCGCTGCGCCGGTGCGAGGGCGTGCGCTGCCCGAAGTGCATGATGAAAGCCCTCGTCCATGAACAGCACTACGACAAGTCCCTGACGGGTTACGTCCTATGTCAGGGCTGTGGGAATCTGCTGACGCAGGCCGAGTACGAGGAGCACCTCAAGCGGGAGGCGAAAGGCGCGCGCAAGCTGGTGCGCCGTGTTTAAATACAGCCTGACGGACCCGCTGTTCGTGGCGATGACCTTCGAGGAGGTCGTCGGTGAGACCGGCCGCTCCGTGCGCACCGTGCAGCGCTGGGTCAAGGAACGCAAACTCACCGGTTACCAGTCATCCGATGGTACGCTCATCTTCGTGAGGCGCGATGTGCTCCGCGTGGAGGCGGAGACGTCGGTGCGGCGAGGGCGGCCGGGGGCTCGGCCGCCAACGCTATGAACGACATCAGAATCCTGCTTCCGGCGGGCATGAGTCTGCCCAACGCCAACAAGAAGGTGCACTGGCGTACCACCTGGCGTCAACAGCAGGCGATCAAGGACCGCACCTATGAGATCGCGATGCTGATGCGCGTACGAGACCTCGGCAGGGCCACGTGCACAGCAGTGATCCATCCAGACGTGCGCACGCGGCGATTCGACCCAGCCAATTGGTCGCCCTCGGTCAAGCCCGCAATCGATGCGGCCGTGCTTGCTGGGGTACTTCGGGATGATTCCTCGAAGTACCTGACGGCGGTCACCTATGTCGCGGGCGCCCCGGTTCCGGGATGGCGCTTGGAGCTGGTGTTTACTCCGCTTCCGGGGGCTCCGGCCACCACGTAGTCTCCTCGACGAGCGTCACCCGCTCTCCGCTGAGCCTGTCGTGGACCTCCACGGCGTGCGCACGGACGCCGTAGTTCCGGGGGTTGTGCGGTTCCAGGTCGAGCGTGAGGCGCACAGGGATGGCTCCGTCCTCCCACTCGTCGTTTTCCTCGCCCTCCAGGTCGAGTGTGCACACGACGTAGTCGCGGATCATCGGTTCGACCTCGTCGAGCGTACAGGCCTGCGTGGCGCCCTTCTCGATGCCGGGGCCCTGGATGCCGAAAATCTCCCAGCCGCCCTTCCAGGGCCGGATGGTGGCGTCGTAGCCCCGCTCCTCGGCCTGCGCCCGCTTCGCCTCGCGCTCGCGGCCCTCCCACGCGACGTGGCCGCCCGCCGGTTCCCAGATATCGCTCATCTCATCCTCGCTTTCGGTGGCCCATTTGAATGCGTCCGGCGGCTACGAGGGCCCGGAAGCATGTGAGCGTGCAGTACAGCAGGTGGTCAGGGCCCGACTTGCAGTGCAGTTCGTAGCCGCAGTTCGCGCAGGCCGAAACGTGGAAGCCGACGTCGCAGGGGAAGCCGCCGATCGAGCCCAGAAGGTCGCCGTAGTAGCGGCACTGGTGCCCGTTTCCATCCGCCTCGCGCCGCTCGCCAGGGTAATACGCCTTAGCCACTGCCTCATCCTCCCAGAAACGCGGCGCCCCCCTCCGCATATCCGGCGAAGGGGGGCTACTGAGTTAGGGTTTGTAGTCAGCGCCATGGCTGATGGCCGTGTGGCCAGTCCCTGCCGCGTTGGCACAGTCACCGGGCATTCGTGAAGGTTGAGTACGGTGCGAGCTCCCACTGCTCCACCAGCGCATGGAGAGCGCTGGGCCAGGATCGAACTGGCGACCTCACCGGAATCGTGCCTCGGGTTCTGTGTTACTCCACGCTGTCGCATTGTTTCATTCTGGAGCGGTATTCTGAGGTGTGATTCTCAGTTTTAGCTTCAGTTTGAACTTGCGCTCGGGACTAACGTACCACGTCTAGACGCCGAACACAAACGCCATGACCGCAGCGCCCGGGTCCTGCGGCGCGGCCTCCACGGAGTTCGCCTGCTCACGGGCGTGCAGCACCGCCTCGCGCAGCGCGTACAGACGCCCCTGCATGGCCTGCACCTGCGAGGCCGGAAGCGCGCCGGAGAAGTTCACCAGCTCCCAGTAGCCCGCCAGGTCGTCCCGCGAGACCTCCCTGACCTGCGCCGGGTGCTTGTCGGTGGCGGGGGCCGCGATGACGAAGTCGGTGATCTTCCGGGTGCGCACCGTCTCCACCGGTTCGGTCTTCCACTGGCCCGCCGTGGTCTCGTCACGGCTCCAGCTCATCGCCGGGTCCAGCGTCGGCAGGGTGCTGACCAGCGCCAGCATCTCGCCAACCTGCTTCTCCAGGAACAGCAGGTAGCTGACCGGCGCGTCGTGCACGAGGGTCGTGCCGTTCACCACGACGTCGGCCTTCGCCTGGGTGTTGGCGAACTCCTTGACCGCGACGATGTCGAACAGCCGGGCCAGACTCGCGCCGACCAGCGTGAGGATCTCCGGCGCGGTGTACTGCACGCGCTTGCTCTCGGACGGGAGGCGGTCACCTTCCTCGTCCTTCGGCCTGTAGGTCTTGGAGAAGCCGCTGAGCGCGTTGCCGTTGGCCAGGCCGCGCCTGGCTTCGTCGAGGGCCCGGCTGGTGGTGTCCTGAGCGGACTTGAGGACGGGCAGGATCTGGTGCAGACGGGGCATGGTGAACCTCCTGAGGTTGAAGGCGAGTGTGGGCGCGGCGGCGCAGGTATGGGTTTCGATTTCACCCGGGCCGCGCGGATTTGCGTTAGCGTATCACGCGAGCGCCCCGCAGGACCGGAGTCTCGCGGGGCGATGCGTCAGATCTTGTCCGGATCCACGTACGTCGCGTACGTATCGAGGCTCTCCAGCCTGCCCGCGAACACGCCGCAGACCTGGAGCGTGCCGCCCTTCGCGCGGGCGTCCTGCTGCGCCATCGTCTCGGCCTGGCGCGGGAGGTCCGTCGGATAGTACTCCAGCCACCTCTCCTGGGTCTCCACCCAGAAGCCGACGACCGTGCACCAGTCCATCTGCTCCTTGAGCTCCTCGGCGAGGATCTCGGCGGCGTCGCGCGGCGGCATTACTTGCGGCCCGCGCTGCGCGACACGCTGTAGCTGCTGCGCGAGCCCGACGAAGAGGAGTTGGAGTTGCTGCGCGACCCGCCGCCGTAGGACGTGGTGGTGCGGCTGCCACTGCCGAACGAGGTGGTGCTGACCTTCGAGCCGGTCACCGTGCCGCCGGTGGACGACTTGTAGACGGCGCGGGAGGACAGGGTACTGACGCCGCGCTGGAACGAGGAGGAGTGGTTCAGCGTCACGATCGTGACGCTGGTGTAGTGCGACCGGTAGCTGGTCGGAACGTAGGTGTTGTAGTACACCGGGCTCGACCAGTAGTCCCAGTACTCTTCCTCCCACGACATCGGCATCGGCGTGGGCATGGACCCGGCCGGGCACAGGCCCGCCGCCATCAGGTTGTACGCCTCCTGGGTGCTGGTCAGGTAGTAGCACTCCCGGACGTTGCTTACGGTCTGCCAGTATGCAGCGGGCGCGTACGTGACGGGCGCGCTGTCGTCCCAGCCGCTCCCGCAGGCGCTCAGCCCAGCGGCCAGGCCAGCTGCCGTGAGGGCCCCCGCGATGATCTTCTTGGACATCCAATCTCCCTTCGTCGGTGGGCTTGCTGCGTTGAGCGTATACGTTATGACGACAGAGTACAAGTTCTTCGAGCCGACAGTTTAGCTTGCATTCGAGCCGACGATCGTGATACGTTCATCCCCAATCCGGCGGCCAGACTCGTACCGAACTCCATAACTCCTGCGCTGTTGGACCGTCTCACGAAAGGAGGTCGGATGGACACGACTGGCACCACGTGGCACGAGGCCAGCATCACCGTGGACACCTTCATCAACGCCGACGGCGAGGAACGCCCCGGGTACGTCTTCAAACTGAACCACCCGCCGGACTGCCGCGCTGACTGCTGCCTCTTGGAGCAGCAGTACTGGCCGCCGGAGTTCCACGAGATCCCCGGCATCGGCGACTACCGCGTGCGGTACGTCCCGTTCGACGGCGGCTCAGACGGACTCCAGTGGGAATTCGCGTGAACGGCGAGGCGAAGCTGCGCGAGGCGCTGGAATCCCTGTTCTGCCCCTACGACTGGCACGACATGGAGGGCAACGCCATCGCCCCCTCCGGGTCCACGGTGGACGCAGTGCTCGACGTCCTCAAGGGCGGCGAGTGGCTGATCACCGGCGGCACGGTCCAGCACGTGTGGTCCGCGCGTTACGACGGCTCGGTGGTAGAGCACGAGGACGCCTGGCACCAGAACTGGCGCGTGCGCACCGATGGCTGAGCACCGCTCCACGCGCTGCCCGGCCTGCGGGCGCTTCGTGAAGATCCTGCTCGACGGGACCTTCGCGAAGCACACGAAGCTCAAGGACTTGCGCTCAGGCGAGTGCCCGATGTCCCGGCACCGGCCGCCCACGCCCGAGGCCGCCGAGCTATTGCGCGAGGTGCTGCGGGCCGCGTTCTGGGAGCACTTCGGGCTGGCTTACGAGGAGTGGGGGCCCGGCCAGGACGACGAGTCCACCGCCGACGCCGCGATCGAGGCCTTGCGTACCGGCAGTTTCCTGGTCGTGGACGGCCAGATCTACCTCGTGACCAGCAGTCACGAGGTGAGCGAAACCGCTGGCGAACGCCAGTGGACCATCACGACAAACGACGAAGGAGACGCATATGGCGCTCGGTTCCAGCTGGATTGACCGCATGTGGGACAAGGAGCCGCCGGAGCCGGTGATCGGAAACCGGTCCGGGCTGACGGTCACGGAGAAGAAGATCCTGCTGGCGTTCGCGCAGGGCTACGAGACCCAGGAGGTGGCCGAGATGAACAAAATGGGCTTGGCCACGTTCGAGCGGCAGCCTCTGGGGCGTCTGCGCCTGAAGTTGCACGCCCAGGACGCGCGGCGCATGGTGAAGCTGGCCTACGAGCTGGGCGCGCTGGAACTGTCCGGACCTCCGCTGGAGGGCGTGCACGTCCCCGAGCTCTATCTCGACGTCCTGCTCCTGGTGCCCGACGGCTACCAGAACCACGAGATCTCCGAGAAACTGGATCGCCCGCTCGGCACGGTGCGCACGCACATGGGGGTCCTCTCGACGGCGTTCATGGTGAAGCGCGGGATGGGTGGCCGTTCGCAACTGGCGTCGCGCTGTTTCGAGTTCGGCATCGTTCCCGGCGCGCACGTCTCGACGAAGCCGAAGGCCAAGTAGTTTCCGGCGCCGGACCCGGGGCCAGAACCCACTCTTTGCGCGCGCCAGGAAGGCCGCGCCCCGGGCCTGGCGTATTGGGGGGTCATTTTTTTCAAATTGTTGCCGCTGGACTTCCCGCGCGCTAGGATTAACGTATACCGGGCGGCCAACATGTGCACGCGACCCAGACTCCCCCCGCCGCCCCTCTCCGACGTCAGCTAGGAGGACACATGCCAGTACTCTCCGAAGACCCCGAGATCGAAGCCACCGTCCGCGCCGCCCGAGGTGCCGCGCACCTGGACGCCCAATTCCCCGGATGGGAGGCGTACATCGACGTCGAGGCCCTGGACCTCTACAACGGGGAACTGTGCGTCCTGGGCCAGCTGGGCAACAGGCACCCCGGCTTCGCCGACATCGAACGGCGCGCCTTCAGCTCCTCGTACGCGGATGCGGTCAAGTACCTGTGTCCGTCCCTGGACTTCACGGACAGCGGTCCCACAGCGCTGGCGTGGCCGCTGCAACACGGCTTCCTCGCCATTCCCGATCACCACCCCGAGTTCGACGGGGTGGGCTACGAGCGCCTGCTGCCCGCGTGGAAGGCGGCGATCGGCAGGCGCCAGGAGCGCTTCGCGGTGCGGCCGTCCTCCACGCTGCCGGTCGAGGCGGCGACGCGGAAGCAGGACGAGGCGTTCCGCGACGAGTACGAGGCGCGTGGGATCTTCGCCGACTCGGAGGCCGAGTGACGTATTACGTTGTCTGGTCTATTGTCGGCTCTGCGGCCTTCGGCGTCGCGATTCGCTGCTGGCTGGAGCTACTGCACCGGAAGGCTCGTGAGGGTGATGTCGGGCGGTTGGACTGAGGTGCGCGTGCGCTACGTGAATGGCGCGGGCCACCAGGTCTCGTTCGCGTTGGACGGCCGCACGGTGACGGAGAGGCGCGGCGGGGAGCTCGCGGTGACTTTCACGAGCAGCCTGCCCGAGGATCGGGTGCGCCATGTGGAGCATCGCGACGAGGCGCTGCGCAGGCAGGGCTATGTCCCGGACTGCGACTGGCGCGTCCTGTTCGGGGTTGACAATTGATGAGGCGTATCACCTGGAAGGACGGGGGCCGCTACCCGCACAGCGACGGGTTCGTGGGCGACCGGCAACTCTTCTCGATCCGCTCCGGGGCGGCCATGGGCGCCCAGCCGATCATGTGGACGCCGCTGAGCAAGCACGGGGATTTCCTGGACAAGCCGGAACGCGCGGCAACGCAGGAGCTGCTCAAGGAGCGCGCCGAGCGCATCCTGGAGGACTTCGTGACGGCGGCCGGAGCTGTTTTCCCGGAGCGCGGAGAGCAGTAAACTGGAGCTGCGTCCGTATGCCCTCCCCCTTCTAAGGGGCTGAAAGGCTAATGGATCATGTGGGTTCGAGCCCCACCGGACGCACTGCACGGCCATATGCCCCCCGGTGCCCGAGAAGCCCACGCCGTGCTACGCTAGGCAAGCTCAGAGGCCAACTGGATGTTGAGAGCCGCCATCCCACTTGACGTGGGGTGGCGGTTTTCATTTACACTGGCGCTACCGCTACTTCCCCGCGCCGGTTCAACCGTGGCAGCCACGGCCGCGTACGTTAACGCGTTGAAACTCCCCGCTCTCGCTTCCGGCCGTCCACGCCCTTATCATCGAGCCAACGATGAAAGGCATTGGCGTGAATGAGCTGCTCTTTGAGCCCCAGGTAGACGACGAACCCGACGAGGGCGACCACCTCATTACCGGCTTCGCTCCCAACGATCCATGGCACCCACTTGACGCCCCCTTCATGGAATACGAACGTTGGACTCGACAACTTGAGACCGGCACTTGTACCTTGTGTGGTGGACAAGCACTGCGTGGCATCAAGCGCTGGTGGCACGTTGACGAATCTTGCTGGCCTGTCAAGCCCGGCAGGATCTCAAAATTCCGAGGTGAGTAGCAGATGGTGAACATCGAAGAGATCTGGCACGCGCTCGTGCAGAAGATCGAGAATCTCCGCCACCACGTGGACCCGGCGCTGCACCAGGACCTCGACGAGATCGGCCTGCACGCCGCGCAATTGAAGGCCGCCGCCGGGGGCGAGGTCACCAAGATCGCGGTGGACGCCAGCAAGTTCGTCGGCGCCGAAGTGAAGGCCGTCGAGGAGGACACGCTCAAGGCCGCGCAGAGCGTCGAGACCGCCGTCCCTGCTCCCGCGAAGGACGTCCTGAAGTGAGCGTCATCGACGCCCCGTTCGAGCAGGCCCTCGTCTGGCTCAAAGACGGCAAGAAGGTCGCGCGCATCGGCTGGAACGCGCCGGGCCAGTGGATCGTCGCGCAGAAGGGCTACCCGGACGGCATCGCGATCAACGCGAACACGGCCGCCGCGACCGGTATCCCCGAGGGCGTCGTCGAGATCTTCGACCCGTACATGATGCTGCACAACGCCCAAGGCCACTTCGTGCCGTGGGCGCCGACGCAGGGCGACCTGTTCGCCGCCGACTGGACCACGGCCTGATGGCCTCACCCAACATGCGCGCGATGCGCGCCAGACTCGACGGCCTCGGCCCCACCATGGTCGTGGAGACGCCGCATCCCGGTACGAGCCGGTGGTCCCGGCGGCACTTCGTCAGCCAGGAGAAGAAGATCATCAACACGGTGGCGCGCCCGAACTGGACGGACCGATTCCGCGAGGAGTACCGCATCCGGCGCTGGAACGCGGCGCACGAGCGGTGAAGGTCATCGTTTCCAGCGGCGACAAACACGTCCACGTCTACGTCAAGGGCAGCAGTGCGAAGGGGCTCAAGCGCGCCGAGAGGACCGCCGAGAAACTCCTGGAGAAAGCTGTGACGCCGGTCAAGCCGAAGAACCCGATCGGCTTCGAAGCCCCGAAAGGCGCCGAATGAGCGAGAATGAGCAGCCGGTCGCCGAACCGGCCGACCCGTTTACGGAACTCGCGCAGGGCTTTATCACCGTACACGAGGTCTTCAAGAACTACATGGCCGCTGGCTTCACCGAAGACCAGGCGCTACGACTGATTGCCTATATGGGCCAGCGGCCAACTGCCGACGAGAATCCGGGGACGCCGTGAAGATTGAGTTCTGCCCAGAGGACCCGTGCCTCGGCCTGGAATGCCCGCGCGCCAACAAATGGGCCGGTTACCAGACCATGGGCATGAGCTACTTCTTCGATCAGGAGCCCGACGGCGACAACCCCGTCTTCGCCCGGTCGCACCTAGGTCAGATGCTCGGCATCTGCTACGCCACGGATCGCGATGGCGTGAAGCGCGTGATGAGTGACGCCGAATTCGAAATCCACGCCCTCAACCATGAGGGCAGGCCCGGTTACGTGGCGGTCTACAGCGGCGATGTTCCACCCGAGGAACTGCTGGTCGCGTCGCCAGAATGGACCGAGGAGCTGCTGCCCGATCTGATCCGTGCCGCGAGCGAGCTGGTCGCGTGACCACGGTTTACGCCTGCATCGGCAACAGCGACGACAAGCTGGTCCAGGAGCGTTGGCACCTCTTCTGGATCCAGTTCCGGGCCACCATCATCACCAATGCGCTGCGTATATACGGCGAATGGGCGTCGATCGCGGTATCGCCCTATCAGAACGCGTGCATCTGTTTCGAGATCGGCGATGACGGGGTGGCACCCATGAAAGCCGCTCTCGTGCAACTTGCCCGCGATTACGGCCAAGACTCGATCGCTTGGGCCGAGGCTCCGGTGACCGAATTCCTGGGTTAGAGGTGATGCTGTGACCGAACTGTCGTATCTGCTGGCCCTTATCGCTTTCCTTGTCGCGGTTACCGCGCCGAACCGTCCCGCCTTGAGCGATGGCCGGATGATCGCCCTCGGCCTGTTCCTCTGGCTGCTGCCCGCCGCCCTCACGGCGATGCACATCTCGCATTCGTAACCCAACCCCAGGAGGTGTGTGGGACCGACCTATACCCCTGGGCGCTATGTGTGCGTCAGCGGAACCGGTATCGGCGACCGCATTATCCAGCTCGGCACTTTGAGCCGCTACAGCCACGTCTTCATGATCGAGACGCCGGACGGCGGGATCATCCAGGCGATGCCCGGCGGCGTGGTGCGCGCCAACATCTCCGACTACGCCGGTCGGCCGATGCTGGCCAACAGCGACCCCATGGACGCCGACCAGCAGCAGGACCTGCTCGCGTCCATGCGCGGGATGCTGGGCACCAAATACAACGACGCGGGCATCGTGGACGACGGCCTGGAATGCCTGGGCATCTTCTGGAACTGGCTGGGGAACATCGCCAACAGCGACGGCGAGGTCATCTGCTCCCAGATGACGGTCCTGGTGGGGGCCGCTGCGGGATACGACTGGATGTGCGGCAAGAAGCGCGCCTCCGAGGTCACCCCGGCGAAGCTCGCGCGGCGCCCCGGCATGCAGAGGCTGGTCGTGTAATGCAGGCCTTCAACTGGACGATCCAGGTCGGCTCCCAGGAGACCGCGAGTTTCCTCTTCCAGAACCCCGACGGCACACCCTACAACATCGTCGGGTTCACCTGGGAGTACGTGGTGCGCTTGGACGGCACCGATAGCAGCGTCACGCCCCTGATCAAGCTGACGACGACCCCGAACAGCCAGGGCGCGATCACCGTGAACACGGGCACCGCGACGGTGGCCGTCACGCTCAACCCGGCGGCCACCGCGACGCTGCCGGTGCGCCAGCTCTACGCCCACGCCCTGTGGGGCAACCCCGGCACCACCACGGCCACGCCGTGGGTTTCGGGCCAGTTCCTGACCACCGCCGTAGCGCAGCCGTAGGAGGTGTGTGGCCGATCCAACGATCATCGTCCAGCCCGTCGTCACCACGGTCGAGGTCTCCGCGAACGTCATCGTGCCCCCGGCCGGACCTGTCACCCTCGGTGGCGTCGTCCTTGCCGGTGACCTGGGTGGCACCGCTTACGCCCCGCTCGTAGAGAAGATCCAGGGTACTGCGATCCAGGCGCCACCGGGCGTCAACACGAAGTTCCTCGCAGGAGACGGTTCCTGGCAAAGCGGCGCGGGTGGCGTGCAGGTCGGCGGAGATATCGGCGGCACAAACAACAGCCCCACCGTCATCGGCATCCACTTCACGGTGCCGATCGGCCAAGGCGGCACAGGTCAGACAACCCAGCAGGCCGCGATCAACGCACTGGCTGGCACCCAGACGTCCGGCCGCTACCTGCGCAGCGACGGCACAAACACCACGCTGTCCGCCATTCAGGCCGCTGACGTGCCGACGCTGAACCAGAACACCACCGGCACCGCCAACAACATCACCGGAGTGGCCGCCATCGCCAATGGCGGCACCGGCCAGACCACGGCGCAGGCGGCTATCAACGCATTGACCGGAACGCAGGTCTCCGGCCGCTACCTGCGTTCCGATGGAACCAATGCGGCTCTGTCGGCGATCCAGGTCGCCGATGTGCCGACGCTCAACCAGGACACCACGGGTGTCGCGTCGAACGTGAGCGGCACTGTCGCGATCCTGCACGGTGGAACCGGCCAGACGACGCAGCAGGCGGCGATCAACGCCCTAACCGGCGCGCAGTCTTCAGGCAAGTACCTGCGCTCTGACGGCACCAACGCCACCCTCGCCGCCATCCAAGTTGGCGACGTGCCGACTCTGAACCAGAATACAACCGGTACCGCCGCAGGCCTCTCCGCCACGTTGGCCGTCGGCTCCGGAGGCACGGGACAAACCAGTGCTTCCGCAGCGTTCAACGCCCTGAGCCCGATGACTACGCTCGGGGACCTCGAATACGAGTCCGGCGCCAGCACTGCGTCGCGCCTGGCAGGCAACACGAGCGCCACCAAGAACTTTTTGACGCAGACCGGCACCGGAAGCGTTTCCGCCGCCCCCGCCTGGGGAACCATCCAGTCCGGCGATGTGCCGACGCTGAATCAGAACACCACGGGTACGGCCGCGAACATCACGGGCGTGGCGGCCATTGCGAACGGGGGCAGCGGCCAGAGTACGCAGCAGGCCGCGATCAACGCGCTCACAGGCTCGCAGTCCGCCGGTCGTTACCTACGTTCCGATGGAACGAACGCCACTCTGGCCTCGATCCAGGTCGCAGACGTCCCCACCCTGAACCAGAACACGACAGGCACGGCCGCCAACATCACCGGCGTCGCAGCGATCGTGAACGGCGGCACGGGCCAGACGACGCAGCAGGCCGCCATCAATGCCCTCACCGGAACCCAGACTTCGGGGCGCTACCTGCGCTCCGACGGAACCAACGCATCGCTGTCTGCGATTGCCGCTGCCGACCTGCCGCAGGCCACCACCTCGGCATTTGGCGCGGTGGAGTACGAGAACACCGTCGGCAATCTCCAGCCTGCGGGCACGCCTGCGCTGGGGTCCAACAGCAAGGTGCCGGACTCCGGGCACGTCCACCCGTACCCCGCGTGGGTTTTCTCGGTGCTGGCGCAGGGAGCCAAAGGCGACGGGAAGATCTCCAACACCGGCGCAACCAACGGCACGACGACGGTCACCATCAACGAGTCGGTGCTCACCTCGGGCGACGTCGGCAAAGTCGTCATGGTCAAGAACGCCCTCCAGAACCAGAGCACCGCCGGACAGACCACCTCCGTCGGCACGATCACCACCGTCAACAGCGGCACCTCGTTCACCGCGACCTGGAACACCACGCCGACCCTGACAGCCACCGGCTTGCAGGTTCTGTGGGCCACCGACGACACTGTGGCCATCCAGGCAGCCATCGCTGCGGCCAACACCTACGCACAGAACCACTCGGGGTACGCGGAGGTTTTCTTCCCCACCCCGGCAGGGTTCTACTACGGTGTCGGCGGAACGCTGAAAAGCACCGACGGCACGAACGCCGTCTACAACTCCCAGTTGACCATTCCGGTCAACGCGGAAACGAACAACGGCGTCACCCTGGTTTTCCGTGGGCCGGAAGACGCTGGCCAGACCAGGTACTGGAACAGCGATTACCCGGTGTGGAACGGCGGCATCCAGTCGTTCGGCTGCTTCACGACATCCGGCTCGCAGAGCACGAGCATCACCAACGGCGGAAACCCCAGCGTCATCGGGGGGCCGACCGGCAAATTCAACTACGGCGTCCTCCAGGGCGCGAACACGACGCCCACATACACGAACACCTGCGTGGTGTTCAGGGACTTCACGGTCCTGACGACGCACGTGAACTCCGGGTGGACGTATAGCGCGTTTAACGTTTTCGGGTGCGCGCGGTTCCACGCGGAGAACTTCGCGTACGGCACCAACGGCGTAGTCCAGTTCTACAAGAACACGCCGAACCTTGGCGACTTCACGAACGTGACGCTCCTTTCCGGCGGCCTCTCCATCGGCGGCCTGATGCCGTCGAACGGGAACAACGCGTCCAACGTCCTGAAGAATGTCGTATGCAACGGGGGCTACACCTACGGCCTCTATGCCACGGAGCACACCGTCGGCAACAATGTTACGGTGCTGTATTCCTGGTCCGGTATCTGCCCGGTCGGCTCATACGGGGACTCCGCCGGAAGTGGCACGGTTTCCGCACTCCACGCGATGTATTTTGACCAGGCGTGCGTCGAAGGTTGCACGTTCCACGTCAACATTGTCGGTACCGGCCAGTCGGCCACTGGGCCCATCATCCATATGGTGCTCGACACCGAAGGCACCGTCCAGCTGCGCGACTCGGAGGCGGCGGGCGCGAACACCGGCGCTGGTTTGGCCGCCGCGCTAGGCGAGATCCGACTGGTGGGCTCGCCGTCCACCGTGACGATCCAGACCGGTACGGGCGCGGGCGGCCTCGGCACCGGCCTGCGGATCATCAAAGAGCAGAACCTGCCGGGTGTGCCGAGCTCCGGCATCCCGACGCTGGTGGACGGAACATCGGTCTCCAACACCTTGTGGCGTCCCGCGACGGTGTACCTCAGCGGCGGCACGAACGTCACGACGGTGGCCGTCTCCCGGCTCGCTGGAGGCGTCAACACGGTCGCCGTGTCCACCGTGGTCAGCCAGGCCGCTGGCGCCCTCCCCGCGAACACCCCGATCCGGCTCGGGCCGGGCCAATGGATCAAGGTCACGACGAGTACCGGGACCTTGCCGACCGCCGTGTGGGTCCTCGACTAAGGAGAGCGCGTGGAATCGCTGCTGGGCCAGATCGAGCGTGTCGCGATCTCCTCGCTCCAGCTCTACCCCGGCAACCCGAACCAGGGCGACGTGGTGGGCATCGCGGAGTCGCTACACGAGAACAAGCAGTTCCTCCCGGTGGTGGTGGACCGAGCGACGCGCAAGATCCTGTCCGGCAACCACACGGTGATCGCTGCCGCAGGCCTGGGCTGGACGGAAATCGACGCGGTTCTGGTGGACGTGGACGAGGACGCCGGACGCCGGATCCTGCTGGCCGCCAACCGGTTGCGGGACCGGGCGACGACGGACACGGACGCGCTGGCCGAGTTCCTGTCCTACCTGGACGGCGACTACAGCGGCACCGGATATACAGAATATGACGTCAATGTCCTGCTGGACGTCTCGGTGCTGGACCCCAAGGGTATCGTGACGATCGGCGACGACCTGGTGGACTTCGCGAATGCGCAGCCCGCGACGCAGCAGCGCGGGCACCTGTGTCCAAAATGTGGGTACGACACCCGCAACGACCCCGAGGGTTTCCGGGTGTAGACTGTTCCCGGCAGCCAACATCGTACCGTTCTCCAAAGTGTGGTCGCTGCCAGCGTGTGGTGTGTCCTTCCGGCGGCCAGCCGTGCGGCGAACCCCATTGTATCTGCACCGTCGGTTGCGATACGTTAGTCTCGCTCGGGTAGCCGGTTCCCACACGGCTCCGGCTACCTGGGCAGACCAACTCGCCAAAGGGAACTCGAAACCCTGGAGTTCAACGCGAGGATCTGGTAAAGTACCAAATACGACGCGGGGTAGAGCAGCTCGGTAGCTCGTTGGGCTCATAACCCAAAAGTCGCAGGTTCAAATCCTGCCCCCGCTACTAACCGTCAGGTTCATAATCTGTCGGTGCGATCGAATACCTTGACCGCATGCCGTACAAAGATCCAGAGGCCCGTAACGCCTATGCGCGAGCCTGGTACGCGAAGAATCAAGAAACGCATGCAGAGCTCGTGCGCCGTAACCGGGCGCGAGTAAAGGCTGAGGTGACGGAGTACCTCGGGAAGGTTAAGTCACATCCCTGCACAGATTGTGGCGGAACGTTCGACGCAGAGGTCATGGATTTCGATCATGTTTCGGGCGTGAAGTCGTTCAACATCAGCTCCGCGAAACAAGTTGGATACAGCCTGAGTCGCGTAAAAAAAGAAGTGGCGAAGTGCGAGCTAGTGTGCTCGAATTGTCATCGTCTACGCACGAAAGCCCGTAGAACGGCTACCGAATAGCCTAATTCCCCGTTGGAGTAACTGGCAACGTCACCGCGCTCTGGACGCGGAGTTCGAGGTTCGAATCCTCGGCGGGGAGCGAGTGCAGGGGCAAACGCCTGCCAGCGTGCGTCTCGGGTTCGGAGTAAGGATGGCAGTCCCCTCCGGATCAGGTGGGCGCCTCAATCAAAGCCCACCACATGGCCCGGTATCCCAACGGAAGTAGGAGCTCGGCTCAGACCCGAGTAATGTGTGGGTTCGAATCCCACTCGGGCTACGCGGTTGTGCTGGAATGGGAGACAGGCTGGCTTGAGGTGCCAGTGTCCCGCAAGGGGCGTGGGGGTTCGACTCCCCTCAACCGCACTCCACGGCTAGATTCAGAACGAAACCCAGACACCACGCGCCGTGGCCACTGTCCGCCAACGAAAGGGGAGGTAATGGCTAGGGAACATAAGGCCGACCTGACCGCCATCAAGGGCGCGCTTCAGGCGAACATCAACATCAAGCTCGCTGAAGCGGAGCTGGACGAGCGCAACGACAACCCCGTCGAGGCCAGGAACACTCGGCGTATCGCCGCCGAGTGGCAGAAGGTCCACGACGGCACCACCTGATCGGCTCGGCGGCCACATACAGCACGAAACCCAGATACGTGCGCCGCTGTCCGCCCGCATAGTCCAACCGGCAGAGGCACCCGATTTAAGTCCGGGGAGTTGTGCGTTCGAATCGCACTGCGGGCACGCCCAGGTATCCCAAGGGAAGAGGAAGCGGCTTCAAGTACCGCTAGTTGTGGGTTCGAATCCCACTCTGGGCACGGCCGTGTAGCTCAGCTGGTAGAGCATCCCGCTCATAACGGGAAGGTCGCAGGATCAAGACCTGCCACGGCTACGGTGCGACAGCTAGGCTTCCCCCGGGCCCCACGCCCGCCTAGCTGTCGTGCTACGCTAACACGGCACCGCCTGGCGGCCGAGAGTAGCTCGAAACCCGTATAAGTCCCGCCGCCAGTACCGGCTTGTAGCTCAATGGCTCAACGTTGTGGTAGGGTTGAGCTGTGAAGCAGAGCTGGAATGACGATGATCTGCGCCATGCAGTAGCTCAAGCAACTTCATGGCGTCAGGTCTCTCGTATTCTCGGCCTACAAGGGACCAATCCAACTCGGCTGCGCACAAGAGCTCAAGTTGCTGGCGTAGATTTCTCGCACTTCAAGGGGAGCAGATCCTTTTCCGATGAAGAGCTTCGGGATGCGGTCGCTGAGTCAGCAACTCCTTTCGAGGTGCAAAAGCGCCTAGGGAGGGGTGCGTGGCATTCAATTCAGAGGCGCATAAGGGAGTTGGGGCTAGAGTTTGGCCTGCCAGCACCTGACTCGCGTCGAAAAAGTCTCAACCTAGTACTGACCCCCAACTCGACCTACCAGTCTGACAGGACACGCAAACGCCTCGTCGAAGCCGGACTAAAGGAGGAGAGGTGCGAGGGATGCGGCCTGGCGGAATGGCTAAATGGCCCGATACCCCTTCATCTCGACCACATTAATGGCGTGCACAATGATAACCGCCTAGAGAACCTTCGTATCCTCTGCCCCAACTGCCACTCCCTCACTCCCACGTGGGGAAACCGCAAGCGACCTTTGGCCTCCTAGCTCAGTGGTAGAGCGCTTCTTTCACACAGAAGAGGTCCCGAGTCCGATTCTCGGGGAGGCTACGCGTCCGCCAACCCTAGAGAACTGCTGCAATGTGGCAGGGCACGGGAGAAGCAGCTCCCACGCCCAGGCGGATGCCCCTGGGGCACCTAGGAAGGCCGCTGGGGTTACAGCCTATGGCGCAGCTTGGCAGCGCGCCTGGTCGGGGACCAGGAGGTCGCCAGTTCAAATCTGGCTAGGCTGACGTTGTGGTGGTCACGTAGCGTACGAGACCTATACCAAGCACACCGCCACGCACCGCCTCGTAGCTCAGCGGCAGAGCGCCCGCCCGACACGCGGGAGGCCGGACGATCAACACGTCCCGAGGCGACGATCATCGGCAGGATGCGACAGGAGACGGACACCATGGATACGGCAGCAGCCGAAACGAAGACCGCGCTTTCCACGGGGATCCTGGATGCGCGCGCCGTGCCGCTCGGGCGCCTTGCCCAGGAGGGCAACGGCTCGGAGGGAATGTCCCGCGTGCTGCCCGGCTTCGACGCCAAGAGGGTCGCGGTCGCGTCGTTCCAGTCCTCGGTCTAGCGGTCGCGATCCTCGACAGGAAGCAGTGGGAGATGGACAGCACGGACGTGCTAGTGTCTGAGGTTCCCGACCTCAGGATGATGAGCCTCGCCGATCTTGCGCGGCTGCATTCGGGGAGGGCTCTGCAGAAGGTCGTCGCGGAGGCCCTGGAGCCCTCCGCCCGGCAGGTCTCCGTGGCGGCGTTCAACTCGTCCATCTAGTTTCACGCGCCCGTAGCTCAGCGGATAGAGCGCCGCCGTCCTAAGGCGGGCCGTCGCTGGTTCGAATCCAGCCGGGCGCACCGTCTCTGGCCATTGTGGATGCGAAAACCTTGCGGTACCCGCCGGGGGCGTGATACGTTAATCGAGTCGGCAGCCGAAAAGGGTGCGGAAACCCGGATCTCATCGCCGCCGACGCACGACCGATCGGATCCGCTCCAAGGTTGGACGTCTTCCTGTCTCGGCCCTTGGCGACCGACCGGCGTACCACAAGCACCACCCGGCGATCGTGGCTCGAACTCGAAGTGAGTCCCGAGTCGCCGGTAGCACGGATCGGCGGCTTCAAGGTTGGGTTTCTGGACTTCTTAGCCCTTGGCCGTCGATCATAGGTGGGTAGCTCAACTGGTAGAGCGCAGGTCTCCAAAACCTGTCGTTGGGGGTTCAAGTCCCTCCCCACCTGCGGTGAGTATGGCCGAGCGGCTTAGGCACCGGTTTGTGGAACCGGGCAGACGGGTTCGACCCCCGTTACTCACACGTTCCGTAGCGTCAGCCTGGTGAGCGGCTACGGAGTTCGGCGAGCGGCACTGACCAACGTCCCAGTACCCAGAAATGGGGATAGAAACAGTCGCCGAATACACGAACGACCTGCCCCGACGCGCACGCGGGCAGGCGGTCCGCCGAGCCCGATCACTCGGCGGACCGGGAAGTCTGGCGACGGAGTTGGGCCAGACCGGGCGGGCTGACGTGGGTTAGGCCTTCCACAAAGTAAACTGAATACGCGCCTGTAGCTCAGCGGAGAGAGCGCCTCACTACGGATGAGGAGGCCGGGGGTTCGAATCCCTCCAGGCGCACGAGCGATCGCCGTAGCTCAAAGGCCCGAGAGGACGCCTTATCGGGAGAGCCCCGCTGTACCCCATTAAGGGTGAACGACGGGAGATCCGGCCGAACCGGCGACGATCCTCCGGGTGTGCTGTACGCCCGGCCAAAAGAGGGACCATGGCCCTCGGCAGCGGCAAGGAGCGAAGGAAGCCTCATCGGGAGGTGTCTTGACGGCTGGTGATGTGAATGACGAGCCGTCACGTGGGCGAGGGAGCAGATCACACTGTAGCCCGAGCCCTGGAGGTTCGACCCCTCCCCTTTGCACGGCAGGTGGCCGCCAGAACCCTTACCTGGCGGACGGAGAGGCCAACCCGGGACAGTGGTACGCGTAGCGGAATGCTCCCCGAGTAAGATCTCCGTACTCGTAGTAGCGGGCCCTGCGCTTTGACGGGTGGTCGGTTGAGGCAACCACACCGGAGCGTTTGGGGTCGCTCCCCCTCCGGAGATACTGGTTCGAATCCAGTCCCGTCAGCGCTCCGGCGATTGCAAGCGCCGGTGATGGACACGCGGGTGCGCACTCGTGTGGAATGGTGTACGTGGAGACGGTACGGATAGGGCCCCCTGAAGGGCCTGATTCCGGGACGGGCGGGTTCGAGTCCCGCAACACCGCGAACGACAGCCAAACAGGGCCCGGTATCCAACATGGGTGCGCTGTCGGTCATGGCGCCTTAGCTCAGTTGGAAGAGTCTGTCGGACCTGAGCTATATTGTTTCCCGTATGGCTCGATACAGCAAGAATCGGTGCAGATGGACGGATGAACAACTCAGGGAAGCGGTCGCCAGCAGTCAATCGATCCGCCAGGTCATCGGGATACTCGGCCTGTCGGTGACGGCGGCCGGGAACTGGGGTACGGTCAAAAAGCATGTGAGTCGGCTCGGGCTGGACACCTCCCACTGGACGGGGCAATCCTGGGTGGGAACCCGCGAAAACCACCCGGCACGACTCCCTCTTGAACAGATATTGGTACCAGGTTCAACGTACAGAACTTCTGCGCTTCGAGACCGCCTCATCGGAGCTGGACTCAAAGAATGGCGATGCGAAAGGTGCTTGCGGATCGACTGGGAGGGGGATCGCATTCCCCTTGAGGTGGATCATGCGAATGGAGTGCCGGACGACCATAGGATCGAGAATCTGCGCTTGCTCTGCCCCAATTGCCATGCGTTAACGCCGACATGGCGCGGGCGCAAGAACGCTAGATCATACCACGGCAACGTAGCTGAGAAGGATTAGCGAGGCTCTGAAAAAGCCTAGAGGCTGGATCGTTACCAGTCGTTGCCACGCGGTACAAGCCTGCAAGAAGGCGAGTGCGCAGCTTCGTGTCATAGGCTGCCGAAGACCGATGGCCCTATCGGATGCCATGCTGGTCGGCTAAGCGAAGCCGCGTCCCCGGCTCGTACCCGGGGGCCGTACCTGGAGAGGTCGCCTAGTCCGGTCTATGGCGCCGACCTGCTAAGTCGGTGGGTTCCGCAAGGGGCCTCATGGGTTCGAATCCCATCCTCTCCGCGCAAAACAGTTGGACAGCCCAGCGTGGATGAGATACGTTAGTTCTCGCAGGGGTTCGAGCCAGGGATAAGCTAGGCGGGCCTGTAAAGCCCTACCTTGGAGGTTCGAATCCTCCCGGGCCCACCAAACCGAGCGAAAGGAGAGTACTGATGGCCAGCAGAGAGACCAAGGAGCTCCTCGCGGCACTGGACCGGCACCGGGAGTACACGGCGGAGCAGGAACGGATCGCGCACGACAACCTGTTCCGCGTCACGGACCCCGTCGAGGGAGCCGTCTCGGTGAAGGACACCGGCAAGATCAAGAGGATCCTCAAGCGAACGCGGAACGGCTAGCACTACCCGTAGTACGCTAATTGACAACTCCAGAGTGACGCGAAATGCGGATGTAGCTCAATGGTAGAGCGCTACCTTGCCATGGTAGATACGCGAGTTCGATTCTCGTCATCCGCTCAACCCGGCGGCCAGTCTCAGCTCGAAACCCAGAGACCCAACGTCGCCGGACGAGGTGCCCAAGTACCCTCCGAGACTCAAACTCCTCGCGGCACCGCATGTCCCCGTCGTCTAGCGGTTCCAGGACATCACCCTCTCAAGGTGAAAATCGCCGGTTCGAATCCGGTCGGGGATACTCTCCGGCAGCCAGAATGAGCAGGAAACCCAAGTACAGTTCGCTGCCGGACATGGCCCGTTCGTCTAGCGGCCGAGGATCCCACCCCTTCAAGGTGCGAGGCACGGGTTCGAATCCCGTACGGGCTACGGCGTCGCGGCCACGGCGACAATCGCGGTAGTGGGCGAGCAAGATGCCCGCACAGTGGCAGTGCTGTAGTGGCTCAATATGGCGGAGCGTCGCGCTTCCAACGCGAAGGTCGCAGGTTCGAACCCTGTCTACAGCGCCGGAATGTGGGGTAATGGTCGCCCGCCTGCCTTGGGAGCAGGTCCACGCAGGTTCGATTCCTGTCATTCCGACGATCCAAGGGCAAGGATGAGAAGCGGGAACCCAAGGGTAGCGGACATGGTGAATGTATCTAGCCGAGCCGCTGAACTTTCCGTCGGCCAGATACGCCGGGGGAGCCGCAATCAACGGGATATAGCGCAGTTTGGTAGCGCGCTTCGTTCGGGACGAAGAGGTCGTCGGTTCAAATCCGGCTATCCCGACGTACACTATGCACCTGTGGCCGAGAGGCGAGGCGCTTCCCTGCAAAGGAAGAATGACCCCGGTTCAAATCCGGGCAGGTGCTCGATTCGGTGGCCATATACGGTACGAGATCCACGCCAAGGCTCGCCACCGGACACGCCCTTGTAGCTCAATGGCAGAGCACTCGTTTCGTAATCGAGGGACCGGCGTCCGATTCGTCGCAGGGGCTCAGATCGGCAGCAATGTAGCTTTCGAAGACCATAACCGGCTCGCTGTCGGTCATGGGGGTGTAGCTCAGGGGTTAGAGCGCTTCCCTGATAAGGAAGAGGTCGGAGGTTCAAATCCTCCCATCCCCACTTAGGGCCCGTAGCTCAGTCAGGTTAGAGCAGCTTCCTTTTAAGTAGCGGGTCGCAGGTTCGAATCCTGTCGGGCCCACCCGCTAGACTCTTGCTGTGATCACCGGTAAGAGCTGTGGCAAGTGCGGTGAAGTGAAGAACCTTGAAGAATTCTCAAGGAACTCGCGTAGAAAAGATGGCCGCCAAACATGGTGCAAGAAATGTGCCCATGCACGCAGAAATGAATGGGCCAAAGAGAATCGCGATAAATGTCGGACTTACCGCCTCTACGACGCCCATGGAATCCGTATCGCCGACAAGCAGCGCATGTATGAAGAGCAAGGCGGCCTCTGTGCGGCCTGCCAGAAGAAGGAAGCTGTCGTAGTCGATCACGACCATTCCTGCTGCCCCAACAACCGGGGCGGCTGTGGGAAGTGCGTGCGAGCGCTCCTTTGTAACCGCTGCAACCTCCTCGCGGGGTTCTTTGAGACCGACCCGGAGGCTTGCGAGAGCGTCCAGGCGTATCTTTTGCGGTACAGTAAGACCAACCCTCCGTAACTCAGCGGCCAGAGTTGCGCCCTCTTAAGGCGAAGGTCGCCGGTTCGAATCCGGCCGGGGGGACGAGGCGTGCGGCACGCCGCGCGGAGATTAGGGCTAGCCCCCCAGGGGAGCCCCTCCAAAAAGCCAACTCCCTATACTAGTTCGGGACGAGGCAGCCGCATAAGGGCCCGTAGCTCAGCTGGTAGAGCACTCGCCTCGCACGCGAGAGGTCCGGGGTTCGACTCCCCGCCGGTCCACGATGCGTAGCGGCGCGCAACGGGCTAAGTAACCCGGAAGCCATGCTAGCCACTGGCAGCCGCGTAAGGGGTTGTAGCTCAACGGTGAGCACCTCGTTTGCATCGAGGCGGACGCGGGTTCGAATCCCGTCAACTCCACTGGGCGGCATGCGGCATGCCGTGGGGAGCGCAGCTAGGAACTGCGCCGTCTGAATGAAGACCACTCCCCGGAAGACGAAGGTAGGCAACCGCAAGGGTCCTAGCCTGAAGTGGGGAATCTGGAGTCAGCCGCATTGGGCCTATAGCTCAGCCCGGCAGAGCGCCCGCTCGGCAGGCGGGAGGTTTCGTCGGTTCGAATCCGACTAGGTCCACTACCGCCGCGTGGTCGGCGGGGAGCGACGCATGTCGGAGATTGCGCGCTCGCAGGACAAGGCTTACCCGTGTTGGATTCCGACTAGGCACGGGAGGTAGCGTGTCCATCCGCACCGCCCCGCAACGGGCTGCCGGACCGGGTTGTGCCGGTTAGGCTGCAATACCGAGTGAGTCGCCCGGCACTCGTTAATCCCTACCGGCGAACCTGGAGAGGTCGGCCCCGCTGGCGGAGGCACTGTCCTGGAATGGCAGCGGCCGTTGATTCGGTTCGTGGGTTCGATTCCCACTCTCTCCGCGAACTCGGCGACCAGTCTTGGAACGCAGCTCACTCTGCCTTCGTTGCCGAGTCTCACTGTCCGACAGCCAAGCGGTTCCGCGCACCATGTGCCGGGCGCTGTCGGGCTCCATGCGGGCCCTGGGGAGGTAACCTGACGGTCCACGGTGCACCAGCGACCGTCAGCAGCTCCGTCCACTCGGAGCGCCCGCTCGATCGACAGCCATAGTGGCCTCGCACCCCGCGCTCCCTACGCTGTCGAGCTCAACCCGGTGGCCATAGCGAGAACCCTCCCACAGGACACTCCCGCCGCCGGTCGTGGTCCTGTAGAGCAGCTGGAGTGCTCGCCACCCTGTCAAGGTGGAGGTCGCGGGTTCAAGTCCCGTCAGGACCGCTAAGGCGACGTAGCTCAGCGGATAGAGCGCTTCCCTCCGAAGGAAGAGGCCGTGGGTTCAAATCCCACCGTCGCCACGGAAGGTCCGACACTGGTGCGTCAAGCGTCTTCGAAAGGCGTGGCGGTGAAAGCCGTTAGCGGTTCGAGTCCGCTACCTTCCGCTACCAGCAGCCGAGGTCAACGCGTATCCCAAAATCGTTCTGCTGCTGGTTTGGAGAGTTGCCGGAACGGTAACGGCGCCGCCTTGAAAGCGGACGGCAGGGAAACCTGGAGCAGGTTCGACCCCTGCACTCTCCGCGCGGTCCCCGCTAGTTCAATGGCAGAACGCTCGACTGTTAATCGAGAAGTACCTGGATCGATACCAGGGCGGGGAGCATGAAAGGGGGCGGTTGTGGCCCCCTCACATCTCAAGAAGATCGAGGAACTCGGCGCGGCGTGCCACCTGTGCGGCAAGACCGAGAAGCTCGTGCTCCAGGGCCGCGCTCCCGACGGCGCCCATGTGCATTGGAGTAAGCCGGGGAGCAAGTCTGCGGACGTCGCGTGGCGCGTGATCTGTTTGTTCTGCAAGAACGCTAGGCCGTCGGGGCCCGAGAAGCACAACTGGGCCGCTTACGTGCACGGTTGCCGGTGTGGTGTGTGCACGAAGGCGATGGCCGACTACGGCTACACACGGCAGCGGCACCTGAACGGTCCGCCTAAGCGGTACAGGCCGCGCCGGTTGTACGACGATACGGTTCCCCCACCTGAGGAGCGCCCGTTCTGGGGTGTTCCTTCGGACGTTATCCCGGTTCCGGCAACGGGATGGTGGACGGACCTCGGCAGGGAATGATACGTTAAGCTTTCGGTGCCCAGAGGACTAACGTCACCCGCTGAACACGCGGCACCGCGAGGAGCTTCCGTGCACGTCGTTATGGTAATGGGCGAGGGCGAGGTAGCCCTCCAGGTCTACGGGCCGTACACCACTGCGGGCGAGGCCGAGGGGGCACGCTCCACCATCGAGCAGCTGCTCGCCCCCTTCCATACTGGAGCCTCAGTGGAGGTCGTGCCGCTGCGCACGATCAACGTCTCGCCGGTGCAGGTGCCGCACATCTGCCCACCCGTGGTGGTGTTCCCGCAGTGGCAGTACCCGGCATCCCCATGGGTTTCCAACCCTTACGCCCCCTACCGCGTCACTCTGAGTGCAGGCCCAGGCAGCAGCCCAGGCCTCTACCTGGGAGACGCCGAATGATGCCGCAGGACGAGCAGGAGCGCCGCAAACTGGAGCTGGGCAACGCCGCCCTCCAGGCCCTCGCCGCCCTTCAACCGGTGCGCGACGGCTCGGCCCACTGGCTCGTCGCGGTGCGCTGCCTGAGCGAACTGGGGGACGCGGCGGCGCGCTTCATGGCCGACTACTACGACGCCATGACCGCCGAGGAGATGGACGTGGAGCTCACCGAGAGCGGGTCGGTACAGATCGAGGCGCCGCGCGGCGAGCCGAAGATCGGTTTCTGGTGCGGCTTCACGCGGGCGGAGATGAGAGAGATCAAGGAGTGGGACAACAAGGCCTATACCGGCGACGTCGTGCATGACGCGGCGCTGCGATGGATCCGCGAGGCTGAGGGTATGCGAATTGCGCTGGCCAAACTCAAAGGTTCCGCGCCGACGCGCGCGGAGATCCTCACGGGCTTGATGCTGGACGAGACCCCTCCAGGTGCGGTGGAGTAATGCCGTCTTGGGCCCGCTACCGCGTATTCGCGTGGGATGAATTCCTGCGCCTGTGGTGCGAGGACTGCTACACCGAGGGCAACGAGCTGGGCTTTTGGTCGGAAGTCGAGCCGGTTCCCGTCAGCGAGATGATCGGCTTGATCGTCCAGCACGAGCTCGCCGTCCACCGGGACCCTCCTTCGTCGCCGACCAAACTGGTGCGAGACGGCGTGCCTGACGCGATCAGGGCCAACGGCCAGATTCCGATCACCCGTACCGCCGACACCGAGGAGTACGTCAAGCTCCTGCGTGAGAAGCTGCTGGAGGAAGTCGGGGAGTTTCTGGACGCCGGGCCGGAGGGCGAGGCGGAGGAGCTGGCTGACGTACTTGAGGTGGTCTTCGCGCTTGCGCGGCTCACAGGCTTGGGTGCCGTCCTGGCGGCGCGCACTGAGAAGCGCAAGCGCCTTGGTACGTTCATGGACCGCGTGGTCTGGGAGGGCAACTTCGAAACCGCACGGAAGGAGGGTTCTGATGCTTGAGGGTTTGCAGGCGCTGTTCGACATGCTTGTGGAACTGTGCGCGAGCTGCCACGGATTCTGACGGTCACCCTCCTTCCCGGGCAGCTCCTTAAAGCTCGTCGGCCTAAGTCGTTCAAGGCTCCTTCGCGCGCGTTCGCCCATTTCATTCGAGGCTCCTTCAGTAATTCCTTGATTCAATTCAGTCGGGGCTCCTTCAGGCTCCTTCAGAATGTGTGCGTATCATTTGATTGAGGCTCCTTCTGGGCTCCTTCATGCAATGTGCCCATATTATTCGCTCCGGCCCCCGTCCCTCCCGGCCGCCCCTCCATGATCGTCACGGGCTGTCGGCCGGTGCCGTCCCACGCCCATCCATGTCCGATCATCAACCCGTTGACACGTAGGATGCTCGACGCCGCAGCAGCATGGCTGTGCGTCAACGGCAGTACATCCAGGCGGCGCGGTTCAGTGTCGTACATCCACGCGCTCGGCCGGTAGCCCACCTGCGCCACGCGGTCTATGTAACCGAGTGGATGCGCGGTGCGTGATTCGAGCATGAGGAACCAGCGGGCCTGCCCGCCGCGACGCGTCTTGCGTACCGTGAGCCGTGGACCGTGCTCGGCGCACAAGTGCGCCACGGCAGCGTCATAGGCGCCGGAGAGCGAGCGGGAGCGTCCCCCGTGGGGGCGCGGAGCGGAGCATTTCCAGAACCACAGGACCCCGAACGGGTAGACGCGTGCGCGTTCGCGCGGCATGAGTTCGATCGGCGTGGGACTCCCCTTCCGTTGGACGGTTGGTTGACGGCTCGCACAGCGCCACAGAGCGCTGTTGACGGCCGGTTGGGCATCACCTTACCGGGGGACGCCCGGTAGCGCCGTAGGGACGTCCCTACGGCGCTACGTTAGTCAAGCCTCCGGGCGAGCAGGCGCACGAACGCACGCAACTCGCCTGCTTCACGGCACCAAGTGGCATGCCGGAACAACCCGGCCTTGCACCATGGTCCTGTATCGAACACGCATATAGCGCACATCTCGGTGTGCTCGACATAGTGTCTGCGAGACTCGGCGAGATGCGCCTTGAGAGCGGCGAGTTGCTCTAATGCTTGCTGACGCGTCATGCGCGGGGGTACGGCCATACACTCCCCTTCCGTTCGGTTCGGGTCCGGCGGACATGCCGCAACGCGCTCCGTGGAGCGCGCCGCAGCAAACCCGCCGGACTACTGGCGGAACGCGACCCACGCGGCCCGGAAGCGCGCCGCGAGCCGCTTGTGCCACGCGGGCACGGGGAGCGGCTCCGGCTCCGGCGGAGTCCACCCGTAGTCCATCACGCGGTACGTGCCCGGGTGCATCTCCGTGAGCGGCATGTGGGCCCACCCCATGCCGGGATAGGGCGTGTGCATGATCAGGTACGGGTCGCCTCCGTCCTCCGGCTCGATCTGCCGCACGGTGAACGCGAACGCGCCGCGCGGGTCGCCCACGCTGATTGAAACGGTGACCGCGTCCGACTCCGCGTCGAGGTGGATACCGGCGCTGTTGACCCACGATAGGGGCGTGGACTCTGGGACGTGCACGGGCTTGACGGGCACGATGCCGTGGCACTGCAAGCTGTCGCACTCGTTCGCGGCGTTCGGGCAGTCATCGGCGCACAGGTGGACCCCGTCGCACTCTTCGCCGTCCGGGTCGCTGCCGTCCGCGTAGTCGTCCAGCGGACGGCCGCACTCGCCGCACCGGCTGTCGCACACCTCGGAGCCGTCCTCAGCCGTGCCGTCTTCGTCCACGTTCTCACGGCAGTGCACGCACTGGGACCGGTAGGTGTCGTCCGTGTCGAATTCCACGGTGACGTACTCCGGCGCTTCCGGGGAGTCGTCGTGCTCGACGCTGGTACCGTCTACGTTCACGCTTGCGTACATGATCGTTTCTCCTCTGTTCGCCGTTCGGCTTGCCCGACCGGAGAGCGCGACCCACGGCCGTAACCGCGCGTCACGCGAACCGTTCGGTTTACTTGACATCCCTGGTCTGTACGTAGTGCTGACGCTCGGCCGCGCGGCTCTTGACGCTGGCAATGAGCTTGCGGTCGGTAAACGTCCGGCATCGTACGACGCCAACGACCCCACCTCTGTTGCCGACGTTGAACCCTGGCTCGTTACTGAATTCCCAGAGCTCGACCGTCGATTGAGCGACGCGGTATCTGCACTCGGTGCGGCTCAGAAAGCCGTACGTCTCGCTGTAAGACGTGTTCGCCCTTTCCAGGGCCACACCGTAGGTACGCTCTATCGCGCGCTTCAACGCGGATACTTCGGCTGCGCGGACGCGGCGGTTTTCGGTGCTGTCGCTACGCAGCACGACGAAATGCATGTCGCCAGCGAATGCCATATCCAGGCAATCGGATACGGCCATGCTGCTTAGATGCGGCATGTAGGCGCAGTAATCGGTCTCGTTCAGTTCCGCCGTCATCGTCATCATCTCCTCGGCTTGTCTCATTCAGCGCCGTGCGCGCCACGCACGGTCAGACCGGCCGGAGCCGGTTTCGACGTTCAGGAGAGCTTGCAGCGGGTCAGGACGGTGGCCTTGACGCCGTTGTACTCGTCAAGCTTCTTCACGGTGCCCGTGATCGTCACCATGACGCCCGTCTCTTCGCCGAGCGCGGGACGCGACGCAAACCACTTCACGATGTTGCCGGTCTCCGCGTTGCGCAGCATGTAGAGCGCCGTGCTGCCAAAGTCGGTGGAGATCCACCGGAGCGACTCAATCACGCCCGTGAAGGTGATCTTGTCCTTTTCCGCGCCGATCCACTCGGATGGCCGCGACCGCTCGGCGCGGCGAACCAAGTCACGCTCTTGGCTGCGGGCCCACGCCTGGGGCGCGGACGCCAGGATGCCGATATAGCGGGGGTTGACGGCTTGCGCACCGGCAAGCGACTTCAGGTTGAGCACGTAATCCGAATCGCCGCCAAACGCGTCAGAGAGCAGGAACGCCTGCAATTCCCGTGCGCGCTCCGTGGCCTCCGCAGCAAGCGGCCGGATCATCGCGGCAAACTCGCGGGTCCACTTGTCGCGGCCCGGGTAGAGCGCCGTACGCACGTTCTGCGCCGTCGAATCGATCATGCGGCTAGGCCGGAAACCGTACGCCTTGACGACGGCCCACGCGACCGCGAGCACGGTTTCGGCGCTGTACTCGAAAACGCCACCGGCTCCGCACCAATCGCCCAGTTCGGACTCTTCCGGGGCGTCCAGCCACGCGATGGAAGCCGACCAGCCCAGGAAGTCCTTAAGGCACGTGCCGCCCACCTGCAACTGACGGCCGGTGACATCGCTGCGTACCAGGTACGTGTTGTTGCGCACGCGCGCCGTCTTGCAGTGGTCGCACCATCCCTCACGCAGGGTGCTGCGGTCCACGCGGTCGATACCGGGCGCCGAGTTGACGATCAGTCCGGCGCTGGCGTCCCAGTCGAGCCGCGCGAGGAACGTCCACTCGCCGTACTTGGGCGCGTCGCCCGTGATCAGGCAGTCGAAAGCGTCGTACTCCACGGTGAAGCCGAGCGCGTTGGTCTCGACCACATGCACCGGCTCCGCCGTCAGGACGAGCCGACCGGCCAGACCGCGCTTTTCGGCCCGCGCGTTGATCTTGGCGAACTTCTCGCGTGTGGCCTCGACTTGCTCGGCGTTGAGTCGGACGGTCATGATCGTTCCTTTCGGGTAGCGGACTGACACGGGCTACGTTAGTCGCCTGCGCGTTATGCGTCAACTCCGCTTGCGCAGGCGCAGCCTGACCAGATCACCGTTGTCCGCTTGATACCGGCCGTACCAGCGCCGTCCGTCCGGAGTGACCGCGTAGACGCTGGTGAGGTGAAGCGGCAGGCCGTACGTGCTGTAACGCTTCCGGCTGGTCGCGGTGTCCGTCACGGTGGCCAGAGGTCCGCCGGTCCACGTCGTGATCCGGCCGTGCTGAACGTAACCGCCGAACACGGTGGTTTCGGGGCTGAGCACGTGCGCGAGTTCCCGCGCGTCGCAACAGGCGTAGCAGAGCCGCTCGCCCGTGGCCTCCCACGTGCCGTAGCCGGTGCCGATTCCCGCGTTGAGAGTCGGAGCGTGCCCGCAGTCCAGAATGATCTCAGTCATTGTCGTTGCCTTCCATGCGTAGGTTGATCATGTAGTCTGTCGGGTACAGCGCTTCCCGGATGCGCTGCGGATTCGGCGTATACGGGCCATTGCAGAGTCCTGAGATCTCATCGCGGATCAGGCTGAGCGTCGCTTCCGCGCGCAGCGCGCGGGCCCGGTAGTCCTCCATGAGGCTGGTCGCTATGGACAGGTTGTCCTGCGCGCTGGCCAGCATGAGCGTGGTCGCAAGTGGCTGCACGTTCGCCGGAAGGTCCCAGATATCAACGTCGGCCGTCCCGTCCCCGCTTTCGTTGTACGACTCCGCGCACAGTTCGCAGACGTACCCGCCGGGTACTCGGTACTTACGAGTGTTGGGAAGGTTCTGCATGCGGCACTCGGCGCACGTGAAGTGAGAAGTCGGCTCCGGCTCTGGCGCGCCATCCGGCCACGGCGGACCCACGTATTCGCTGGTCACGGTCAGTAGTCCTTTCCGTTGGCGCGGAGCCTGTCCGCGTACCGGTCAAGCACGGTGCCGAACGCCGCGAGATCTTCCACGGTGACCGTGCCGTCATCCAGCATGTCCTGAATGTCGCTGTCCGGGTAGTCAGCGCTGTTCCCGTCACATCCCGCGCCGTGGCGGAACTGCCACGCGTCCGGGACCATGTCCGGGTCGGCGTGCCAGAGCACGTCCGCCACGCCGAACTGCCATCCCATGACGGACCCCCACGTGTCGGCGGGGTCGAACGCCATGTCGAAGTCTGCGCGCAGCGCTTGGTATCCCTCGGTGTGCATGTCCATGATCATCTCCTGTGTCAGAGCCCTGAGCGGGCACGGCCGGAGCCGGGTACGGGGCCCGGCTCCGCCGAATCGGCTCAGAACTCGTCGAGCGCGGACCGGTACGGCAGGCAGATACGGCACTGCTGCACGTGCTCTCCGATTTCGTCCCGGTCGGGGGTCGCGTTCACGTGCCGCGCTGTGTCGAAGATCAAGAAGATCTCTTCGCAGTCACTCGTGGGGAGTGCATCCTCCAAACCCGCGAGGCAGAACCGCTCATATCGCGCGGTGAGAGCGTCCCACGCGAATTGCGCCGCCGCTTCGGTCCCGTACTGGTCCACGGTCACGAAACCCAGGCTGTCCGTGGCCAGAACGGCGCACTCGGCACGGAACAGCGAGTAGTGCCCGAAACCGTCCGTGTCGCCCATGGTGTCATCCGGGAAATCGGAGTCGTGCAGCCGCTCGGCCAGGCCGTTGCTGAACTTCTCGGAGGTCGCAGGCCACTGCATCGCGTCCGCCAGCTTCCGCCACTCGTTATCTGTGACGATGATGCCCGTTCCGCCGTTCGCGCACGTCTCGGGACGGTATCCAGCCGCGTAGAGCGACAGACCGTCTTCCCATTCGACGAAATCGACTTGCGTACCGTCCGACGCGCGGTAGACAGCGCAACCGGCCGTCACTCCGTTGGAGACCTTGACCACGCGGGTATCGACGTCGCCCCAGTAGGGATTGGGCGTGAAATCGTCCGTGACGGCCGGAGCCGGTGCGGGGGCGGCGTTGCCCGCCGGTACCTCGGAATGGGCCGCAGCGTCGCTCTGCGGCTCGCCCTGGGGCATGTGCGGGTCGGCCGGGCCGAACGGGTCACCCATCATCGCCCGGTACGCCTCGGACGCCGCCTGATCGGGCGACAGGTGACGCTGCGCATAGTGCTCGCGGGCCATGGCGTAAGCGTCGCGCGCCACGGCCGCAGCACCGATCAGCGCGCCGTTGAAGAAAGCGGCGCAACCTCCACCGTTCACGGACTCGATCGAGTAGCGGCCGTCACCCTCGCGGGCAGACTCCCCCGTACCGACCACCGGCCGGATATCGATCCCGGTGCGGCCGTTGACGGTGACCCGGTCGGCCCGAGCGAGCAAGTACGGGCCGTCCAAGATCTTGAAATAGGCGATGCGGTTACGAACCCACCCGCCATGCTCGACGTAGCCGGACCTGATACCGGCCGTGGCGCCCATGCTCCACGTGATGACGCCGTAATCGTCCGAGATGGCGAAGCGGACGCTGTAACCGCCGCCCAGCATGCTGTAGTCATGCAGTTGCTCGCCGCGCGCGTTGAACGCGTGCAATTGGTACATGGTGTCAACTCCCTGAGTTGTCTCGTTCAGCGCCGTGGGAATCACCCACGGACGGACGGGGGATCACTCCCCCGTTTCGACCTAGCGGGAGAGATGCGCGGGGGCGGTCAGCGCGCGGTACTTGTCGAGCGCCGTCTCATACCAGCGCTCGGTGCGCTGGGTGATACCCGCGCCGTCCGCCAGTTGCGCCGCCACCTGCGCGCTGGTCTCCCACGCGCTCCCGGCCACGGCGGACACGGTGTCCTGCCACGCCTGCCGGAAGGTGCGGGTCGGGGCGCTGCTGCGGCGCGGCGCGTTGCCGCCGGTGAGGGCGTTGCCATTCCTGCGAACCATGATCGTTACCTCTTTCGTGTCGGTGTGCTGTACGTACGCTAGTACCGGATGTGCGATGCGTCAACTACACCGGTCGAGCCAGTAGTTCAGCCCGAACGGCGTGGCCGTGGCGTCCGCCAGGTACTTGTGAGCCAGCTCTGACGTGTTGAACGGGCCCACGGCACCCAACCTGTCCACGGCGCCGTACCGGATTTCGATGATCTTGCGTACGGTTTCCTCGGTGTGCGGAGCGCGGTCGCCATCGGTCACGGTGACCGTTCCGGAACCCTCGGTTCCCCGGAGGAACAGAACGGCCCAGTAAGCCAACGTGTTGTCAGCCATTGCGGAGCATCCTCTCCGTGTCGCCGGTGATCGCGTCCGTCCGTTCGGCTATCTCGCATACAATGCCTTCCGCGTAGAACGACGGCCCGAACCCTTCCCCGTCCCACGCGCCGATAGCGTCAGAGGCCTGAGACTGCCAGTCCCGTAGCGCCCGTTCGATCTCGCATACGCCGTTCGCCAGACGTACCCGCGCGCGATCTTGCGGAGTGTCGCTCACGACCCACCCCCGTAGGTTTCGACACGGGCCGCGTACTCATTGAGCGAGTCCGCGAGAGAGCGCGCCTGCGCGGGGGTGAACTGCGCGTGAATCCGCCGCCCCGCATTCGGCTCCGGTTGCCCGGTCACGGTGAGATCCAGATTCACGTAGTACGTACGGTCCCGCGAATCCCACCCCATGCCGCTCGCCGCGAGCACGGCCGTCCAGATCTTCCGGTACATGCTCAGCCCTCCCGCCGGACATAGAGGGTGGTGAACTCTTCCACGGTGCGTGCGCCACGGTCGCAGGAACCGAATTCGTTGAACGTCACGCTGTAGGCCACACACGGGATGCCCGTACCGTCCAGATAGAGCGCGTCCACCCGCACACGCGTCGTATGTCCCGCGCGCTTCCATGATTCGCCCGGCAGGGGCGTACGGACCGGCTCCGGCCATTCGGGCGACGCGATCGCGAGGTACGGCGCGAACGGCGCGGTTCCCACCCGCAGACTAGACAGGACCACCGTGTCCCGCTCGGCACTCGCAGCGCTTTGCAGTACGGGCACGCCGTCGCACGACTCGCGACGCCACACGGCGCCGTCATAGGCGCACACGTGCGTCCCCTCGGGCAGGGCGAGCAACTCGCCGTAAGTCCACAGTTCACGCGGCTTGCTCACGGTCAGGCTCCGAGCGCGGAGCGACCGGCGATCGTCAGCACGACGCGCCGACCGGCGCGGCCGTTGGACAGCCGGGTACGGGACGCGCCGTTGACCCGCACGACGCCGCGCGCCAGCAGGGACCGGAAGGTCTGCGCGGTGACCTGCGCGCCGTACACGCGTCCCGCGTTGTCCACGTAGACCTTGACGGTCCGGACGGCCGCGAGCGCGGAGGCCTGGACGGGGGACAGTTTGGTCGAGCTCATGATCATCATCTCCAGGATTTAAGGGTGTTGTCCGGCTGAGTACCGGCGGGTAGAGCACGGGCTAGCCGCACTCCCCCGTCTGGCGATCAGTAGGTCAGCAGGTTGCGCAAGCCGTCCAAACCGTCGTCTGCGTCGAAGGTGACGGGGTTCGCCGTGCCGTGTGCGGCCACCGTGGCGTCCGTGAGGGCACCGGCGGCAACGTCCGCGTCCTGCGCCGCCATCTCGGCCTGGTGAGCCTCGTACGCGTCCGCGACCGCGTCGGCCGCAGTCTCATCGATCCACAGGCCGTCACGCATGATCCGGGTGACGGGGAAGGTACGCGAGCGGCGGGAAACCCACTCCTCAGCGTCCGCACGGCGGGCGAAATGCATGTCGTTGCGACCCTCGCTGCGGAACGTGCGCCACTCGCCTCCGGCCGTCCGGTACTGCGCGGTGAACGGCTTGAACGCGTTCTCGAAGGCCTCCGCCGTGTCGTACGCGTCGCCCATGGCGTTGAACAACCGGTCGCAGGTGGCGCAGTCGTTGCCGGAGTCGAACCCCTTGCACCGCGACTGGTGGAGGTAGCGCTTGTCATCCGCCGCGCCGTGCTCGGCCCATAGCGCGGCGGACGCCTCGGCCCGGTCCACCCACACCCGGCCGGTGGTCAGGCTGCGATCGATCAGGCCACGGTCCAGCAGCGCCGTGAAGGTGGCGAACCGGATGTCGGCGGCCTTGACCCATTCGTCTGCGGCCTCGGCGCGCGCGAGCGTCATCAGGACTTTGAGCTGGGGTGCGGTGATCTTCGCCATGGCCGTCTCCTCGGTGGGTCGGTGCGTGGGGGATACGTTAGTCCCCGGGATGTGATGCGTCAACCCTGGGAGTCGTGCTCTCCCATGGCCCAGCCGAGCGCGACCACGGCGAGCACGGTGAGCGCCGCGACCAGGACGCCCGCGCCGACGCAGAGCAGATAGAGCCAGTCCGCGCCGGTGAGCGGCGCGTGCGGGCACGGCGCGTGGCAGTAACCGCCGCCGCCCCCTTTGATCACAGGTCCGCGCGGGTTGGGCATCAGGACACCCGCCCGGTCTCGCGGTACGTCTCCCACGCGTCCGACAGGGTCGGGCGGGTACGCAGGTCGCCTGCGTAGTACGCCGTGACCGCGTCCACGTAGGACTGCGCGAACTCGGTGGGCACCGGCGCGTCCATACGCGTCAGCTCCGGCATCGCGTCGCGCCGTCCGGACGCGTAGCCCAGCGCGAGCATGCGGGAACGGAATTCGTCGGGGGTGTCGGCAGGGTAGGCCTGGGCCATGGTCACGGCCTTTCGATCAGCGATGCGGGAGCGTCCGCGCGCCATGCCCGGCAGGCCAGGCACGCACACGTCTCGGGGGTGTGGTCGCGTTCCACCGTGTCAATCAGGGTGTCCCACGCGGTTTGCTCGGCGCGGTCGAACCGGGCCCATTGCGCGGTGTCGCTCATGCGCTGTTGCGTGCGGTAGGCCACGGCCCACGCGTCGAACAGCGCGCGGCCTTCGGCGATCTTGCTCGGCATGGCTGTGTCCTTAGATGTAGCGGGCGTGGGACGGGCGGCGGGCGGGCATCCGCAGGCGCGGCATGCTCGGGCGGCTCGCCACCGGCAGGCGGCGGTACCAGCGCACGCCCAGGAACAGGTACACGGGCACGGAGAAGTAGAACGCGGGGAGGATCAGGAACAGCAGCGAGACTTTCAGCCGCTTCGCTGCGACCGCGTGGCGCTGATTGAACGTCGGGCGCGGCGGGGCCACGGCGAACAGTCCGCGCCCGCCGACCGCGTTCACCTGGTACCCGGCGGAGGCGAGCAGCATGTGCGCCTGCCCGCTGACCACCGTGTTGGGGAACGCGAGCACGTATCCGCCGTTGGGGGACAGGCTCGCCTGGTGTGCGATGCCGAGTTCCGCGAGGATCCTCATCTGGGCCATGATCGTTGCCTTCCGTGTGAGCGGTGCGTGAGCGCTACGTTAGTACCAGGTGTGTGATGCGTCAAGCGTCAGTTGGAGCCGGTGAACCATCCGGGGGTGCCGTACACCTCGTAGCCGAACGTCCAGTTCTCCGGCGTGAGCGGGGTGTGCCAGAAGTAGCCGCCGTTCAAGGCGGAGCCGTAGCCGTAGCGGTGCACCGACAGGGCGACCACGGCCAGAGCGACCGCCAGCGCGGCCCACAGCGCCACCGTGACGGCCTTGCGGTAGTCGCGCGCCGCACGGTGCCTGGGCTCGGCGGACGGGCGCCACACGGCGCTGTGCGCGGTCGCCGTGGTCGCGGCGTCGTTCAGGATCATCTCGTCGCTCGGCATGGGGAAACCTCCAGGATCGGTAGGGACCGGCTGAGTACCGGACGCTGCGGCCCGTGCGAGACGGACCGCGCGCTCTGGCGATCAGAGATGGACGCCTACACCCGTGAGCGCGAGCCTTGAACGATGGCGACCAGGGACGCGGCGAACGCGAACAGCGCCATACCGAAGATCACACCGGCCCACACGTCGGCCTGAGCGAGCACGGCCATTGCGGCGACCAGCGCCACGCCGGTGCACAGGAACAGCACGGCGACCAACATCATTTCAACCATCTGGACGACTGCGGCGACCATGATCCAAACCTTCCGGTAGAGGGGTGTTGCCGAGTAGCCGCGCGCCGATCCGCGAGCGCACGCGCGGCCGGGTGCTACCGGACGGGAACGGTGAGCGCGATGCGGGGCAGGCGCGCCGCCACGTCCGCGTCGATCTCGGACTGCGGGCGCACGCGGTGCACGTCGAAACGCGCCATCCCGAGGCTCGCGGCCAGACGCCGCACCTCGCGCAGCGCTTCGGCGTCATCGGCCGCTTCGAACGGGATGTGCCGCACGGGGGCGTTGGACGGCATCAGGATGGCGACATAGTCCACGGTGGGCCCGTATGCGTCGTTCATGGTCGGTCCTCTCGGTCGGGGGTGCGGGGGATACGCTAGCGCGGTACGTGTGATGCGTCAAGCTCACCAGCCCTGCCGAATCTCCTCATCCGTGGCGTAGTGCGCGGGGCCCATGCACAGCGCAAGCGACATGCCGTGCTCGCACTGCGGATACAGCCGCTTGACCAGCCGCCCGCAGGCGTCCGGAACCGGCTCCGATTCCACCTCGGCGAAGTAGCGCCCCGGGTGGGCATCCATGTACGCGAGCACCTGGTCTTGCGTGGCGAACCGGACACGGTAGGACATCCACGGGCCGGAGCCGGAACCCCGAACGTCAAGGACGATCGGCGTAGCGGCATCCGAGGCGTCCAGCGCAGCGCGCTCGGCGGCGAGCCGGACGTCAAGCAAGCGGAAGTACTCGGCCCACAGGTGAGCGGCCGTGTCTTCCAAGATCTCGTCGTGCGGGAAAGCGTTCGCCGCGTCCTGCGCGTCCTGCGCTGCCACGTAAGCCGCGTGAGACGCATCGTAAGCCGCGACGTGCGCCGTGCGCAGTTCGGCCAGCACGGCGGCTTTGCCGGGCGTGTAAAGCCGGGAGAGAGCGTCGGTGCCGTTGCGCTCGGCCGTGCGGCGGCAGTTCAAGCACACGGGCACGTTGTAGTCGTACGCAGGCTGTCCGCAGTGCTTGCACGGGCCGCCGTAGCGGTGCGCGATGTCGCTTGCCATGATCAGCCTTTCGGTCGGAAGCGGAACAAGGGCGAGACTAGTACTCGGCGCGTGATGCGTCAACCGTGCAGGTGGAAGGGAAGAAATGGCAGCACTACCCGCCGACGCCAAAGCCATGACACAGGTCGAGCGGCGCCACAAAGCCATCGAGATGCGCCGCGTCGGCATCCCCTGGGAGAAAATCGCCGAAGAATGCGGCTACTCCACCCCCGCCGTCGCAGCGGCCGACATCTACAAAGTACTCAGCGACCGCGTCCGGGAAATGGGCGACGCCGTCTCCGCGCTGCGCTCTTTGGAAGCCGACAAACTCGACGCCATGGAACGCGTCATCATCAACGTGATGCGCAAACCCCATATCCTTGCGCAGCAAGGCCGCATCATCATCGACCCCGCCACCGGGAAACCGGCAGAGGATCCGGGCCCCGTCTTCCAATGCGTAGACCGGCTCCTGCGCATCGCCGAACGCAGAGCGAAACTCCTCGGAATCGACAACCCCGTCAAAACGCAAGTCGAAATCAAGGCGGTGGGCGTTGACGCCGAAATTGCCGGAATCCTGGCAGGAATGGTCACCGGAAGAGAAGAAGAAACTCCTCGCGACGCTTAAATTCGCCCAATGGCGTCAAGCCGCCCGCACCGACCAGCTACCCCCGCGCGGCCCGTGGGTCACCCTCTACCTGCGCGGCGGACGCGGAAGCGGCAAAACATGGTCCGGAGGCCATATCCTCCTGGAGCGCGTCCTAGCCGACCCCGAACCGGGAGAATGGGCGGTCGTCGCACCGACGTACGAAGATGCGTGGGCCACCTGCTGCGAAGGCCCCAGCGGCATCCTCGCGGCACTGGGAACCAACGCCGTGCAGGTCAAACAGCACGACTCGCCCCTCGTACGGTACTGGAACCGCACCATGGGCGAACTACGCATGCGCAACGGACACCTCATCCGGTTCGCCTCCGCCGACGACGGAGCGCTGAGGATCCAGGGCAAGAACCTCAAAGGCGTATGGGCCGACGAAATCGGCCTCTGGGACAAATGGCAGACCGCCTGGGACGAATCCATCCAATACGCGGTACGCATGGGCGACGCGATCCGCATCGTCACCGGCACACCCAAATCGAGCCGCAAAGCCCGCGAACTGATCAAACGGCTCATGCTCGACCCCGCCGTACACGTGCAAGTCCTGCGCACCGTAGACAACGCCGCCAACCTGAGCCCCGCGTTCATGGCCTCCGTCGTCGCCGCCGCGAAAGGCACCCGGCTAGAGCGGCAAGAACTCGAAGGAGAACTCCTCGAAGATGTAGACGGCGCACTGTGGACCCTGGAGATGATCGAACGCGGACGCGTAGACGAACACCCCGAACTGAGCCGCATCGTCGTCGCCGTAGACCCCGCCGTCACCGGCAGCGAAACCAGCGACGAATCGGGAATCGTCGTCGTCGGAGAACACCAAGGCCACGGCTACGTACTCGCCGACTACTCCATGGTCGGCTCACCCCAAGAAGTCATGGAGAAAGTCGTCTGGGCCTACCACGAACACCAAGCGGATAGGGTGCTCGCCGAAGTCAACAACGGCGGCGACTACATCGGCACCCTGCTGCGCGTCGTCGATTCCTCCGTGCCCTACCAGGCCGTGAGGGCGACCAGAGGCAAACTGCTGCGCGCCGAACCGGTAGCGGCGCTCTACGAACAAGGCCGCATGCACCACGTCGGACGGTACCTCGATCTTGAAGAACAGATGATCGTCTGGCACCCCGACAGCTCGAAAAGCCCCGACCGCCTAGACGCATTGGCATGGGCCGTAGCAGGACTACGCACCCTCACCGCAGGATCATGGGCACAAGCCCACGGCATCGTCTACTGCGACGAATGCCAACAGCCATTCATGATCAAACTACACCCGCTGAACTGCCCCAACTGCCGCACAACACACGGAAAAGGCACCGAAATAGGGAGCTGAATGGCCACCCTCACCTACAACGGCGGACCCGCCCACGGCACCCAACACACCGTGCCCGGGAAACCACCCAACACCCGGTACTACGCACCCCCAGGCGACCGAGCACAAGCCGGGCAATGGTTACAACTAGGGCGTTATAGCCTGAAATGGAAACAAGCAGACGGAACGTATACGTATACGTTCAGCGGATATTCGGACGTCCTAGGACCCAAACCGGCCGTCGGAGCGAACGGGGGAGAGCCGATCGAGGGGTGGTCATAGTCGCACGTTTATGCAGGTGGCACTACATAAAGGCCTGTTTGGCAGTGTGTTGACTCACTGGGAAGTACGTCTATTCCGGGCATTGCGGGCGCGAATCAGGGTTCAACTACATGCGCCGACGGGGGGCGCGACGTCACGACCTGCGCAAAGTCACCTTCGCTCACCGGCGGGTAAGCAACGGAGGCGTGAGCGACTGGAGTAGGCCGGTGGCGGGCATCCCCTCAGTACCGCGTACGCGTGCCTGCGTTCCGCGCGTACGAACGCAGGCACGCGAGACTGGGGTACTCCAGTAGGCGCCCCCCAAGGGCCCTCCCTGCGCTTGTGCTGCATAAGAGTGATTATGCATGAGATGGAATGCCCACATAGGGCGCAATACGGGCATCACGTTCCATGATTCGCTCACATGTGCGACTGGCGCACTCCAGTGGAAGCCCCCTACGGGCCGCTGTGCCACTGGCACACCCCAGTAGGCGCTGTGTACCGAGGCACGGGTGTACGGCGCTCCACGGTGCCCTACAGGGCCAGGAATCGCACTCCACTGGGCTACTCCACTGGCACACTCCAGTGGAAACACCCCCCACCCCACTGGAGTATTCCAGTATTGAGGTACTCCACTTGGGCACATACATGCAGGTGGGGCCACTGGTGTACCCCAGTAGGGGGCCTACATATAGGCATGCATACACACTGGGGTACCACAGTAGGGCCACCTGTGTACGTACGGGTGTGTGCACTGTGGGTGTACACACATAGGCCCCCATGGGACAGGCACACGGGGGTCCTACGTACATCCATGCATGGGCATGCCGCCTAGGTGCGTGCACGTTCACGTGTGGGCATGCGGGGGTGGCACCGGCTCTCACCTGCATGTGCCCGTGCGTGTGTCAACCTGTGAGTTCGCGCACGTCAAGGGGATGATAACTCAACCTCAAGGGGCTGATGTGGGCACCGCGCGGCGTCCCCCCGTTCTACGTGGTTCCCCCATCCGCCCTTCAGCTTAACGTATCCGTGTTACACTTCCCCCGTGCCCGACTCCCAGATCCGCAGCGAGCTCATCACCCGCCTCGCGTACGCCATCCGCAACCGGATGCCCGACGCCCCGGATCCGGAGCTGCTGGCACGGGTGTCCCTGGATGCGTTGCCGGACGGCACGCAGTGGCTGATGCGCATGGCGGAGCACTACCAGGCGCGGGCGGATGCGGCGGAGGCGCTGCTGGTGGCGAGGGTTGAGCCTGTGAGGCACAATCCGCTGTGTCGGCTGTTGTTGCGGCGCCGCTAGGGCTTACCACCCTTGGGGCGTGCTGTGCCTGCGTGCACGCCTGCACACCGTGCATTCTACGGGCGCCAGCCCTCCGTAGGCCGCTGGCCGGTTCTCGTGCCCCCCGGTGCACTTCCACGCGGCTTTGGGGCAGTCGGGCAGGTGGTCGGCTTCCCCTTCGGCGAACCATTCCTCGCAGATGCAGTCGTTCCCCCAGATTCTCACGCTTAACGTATCCCCTACCCCAGTCTGCGGATCCCGGTGACGATGTCCACGGCGACGAGGTAGGTGATGCTGCCGTCTTCGCGTTCGCAGGTGTAGTACTCGGTGTCGCCTTCTTGGGCGGTCGTCACGTCGAGTTGGAAGCTTTTCGGGGAGTCCTCGGTGGCGTGTGCGTGCACGGTGACGCCCCTGGTCCAGGTGTGTCCGTGGACGCGCTGGGTGGAGGCGAGCAGTTCCCCTGTGGCGGCGTGTGTGGTGTGCAGGTAGACGTCGTACGCGGTGAGTTCCTGGTCGTCGTCGCGCCGGGGGTACCACAGGGATTGTACGGTGGGCATGTCCTTAGTTTAACGTATCCGGTCTTCCGGCAGCACTGTCCAGCTCATCCCGTCGGGCACTTCGAGGACGTCCCGGTAGTCGCACCGGTGGCACCACCAGCTCCATACGGTGAACGCGAAACGCTTGTGGTTCGCGGTGAAGTGGGAGCGGTGCCCTGTGACTTTGACTTTGCTCACGCGTCCCTCTCCGGTTCCTCGCTGCGCGTCGAGGGCCCCAAGCACCAGGTGGTCTCCACCTTCGCCCACAGCTGCCGCGTGTTCTCGCCTTCGGCGTCGGGCCAGCCGCAGGTGCAGGCTAGTTCGCCGCCGTCGCGGTACATGATCCCGACGGTGCCGTCCAGGTGCAGGGCGAGGGCTTCAAGGTCCACGGCCGATCCATTCGTCCAGGATGATCATGACGAGCGAGTAGTCGTCGCAGGGCTGCGCCATGCAGTGCCACTGCCAGTTGCGTTCCCAGTCGATGCCCCCGGCGGGGTCGTCGCGGAACGCCAGCCGCCCGCCGATCTTGTGGACGCAGGCGTCCCAGCCGTGGCAGGGGCAGGTGGGCCGCTCGTTTTCCATGGCTCCAGGGTAGCGCTCCGCGCCCGCTTAACGTAGCCGCCTGAAAGGCCCTTCGGGTTCGGCTCGGACAGGGGCCCTCTTTATATATAAGGAATTTGCCCGGAACGTGCCGTTGACCTGGGAACTTACGGTACCGTAAGTTACGACGTGGCGTAACAAATACTGCAACGGATCGTATATGCGGGCCTCGGTGGTTTAGGCCAGTATACACGGTGCCGCCCTCGCGCAGACATGCTCTAGACTGTATGCCAGTTTACGAATCCTCGTAAGTTGACGGCGGCGCGGAGCGGTGATGGCGGAAGTCAACGAGAAGGACTACTATGTCGTCCTCAACCCACGCACCGGCGAACTGGCGAAGCCCAAGAAGAAGAAGCCGGGAAGGTATGGTTATCGCATGGGCCAGTACGTCACGGTCGGCCAGTTGGACGCGGAGGCGCTGGCGGACCTGAACCTCACCGCGATGGAGTGGCGCACTTTCTGGCTGATCGTCGCGAAGTGCGAGGTGCACGGCTGGACCCCCTTCGTGGCCACGAAGCTAGCCGAACGGCTGGGGACCACGCAGCCCTACATGTCCCGCGTCCTGAAGAGGCTTGTGGATGTCGGGCTGCTGCTGCGCGCGGAGTACGGGGACGGCCATTCGCACCGCTACCGCCTCAACCCCGCGCACGTCTTCAAGGGCGACACCCAGCAGCACCAAGATGCCCTGCGCGAGACCGACGCACGCCCCGTCTCCGCACCGCGCCCGGCGGCCCCACCGGCTTAACGTATCTGCTACACTCTCCCCATGAAAACTCCCCGCACTCCCCTCGGCGCGTGGATGGCGTCCATCGCGGTCGCCGTCGTCGCCGCAGCGGTCGGCGCCGCCCTCCAGCTGACGGTCCTGAGCCGGTGAGCCGCCTCACCCGCTCCCAGATCGCGCAGATCGAGCAGCACCTTCAGGCCGCGATCAACGACTACCCCGTGGCCGCCGAGCACTACGCCTACGTCTCCACCCTGCTGGCGCACATCCAGGCCGACTTCTCCCAGCTACTCGCGGAGTTCCCCTTCGACGCTCCGGCCGAGGCACAGATCCATTCCAGTTACTCCTTGATCGTCGCCGCCGTCCTGCGCACGCAGAACCCGTTCGAGCAGACCCCGGAGGAGCGCGCCGCGCAGATCGTCGAGGCTTTGCCCCGTGCCGAGGCGCAGGAGATCGCGCGCCTGAAGGCGGAGCTGAAGAAGGCCGGGAAGGCGTACGGCAGGGCCTCTGCCGCGATCGGGAGCCTGCGCCGCGATCTGGCGATGGCGCGCCTCTACAGCGTCTACTGGAGGCAGTGCCAGGAGTCCGAGTGCGTGCGCTGCCGCACCGTCTTCGCCGAGACCCCCTTCTACGAACGCCTGCCCAGCGCCGAGGAGATCGCCAACGCCCCCCGCCGGAAGATCAAGCTCCCGGACGCTCCGGTGGTCGGCAAGGGCCAGTTCGAGGACCCCGGCAGCCTGGAGGCCCTCCAGCGTGAACGCTCCCGCACGCGTCCATGGAGCACCTTCGCCGCCGCGATCGAGGATGACGCCGAGGCGGACGCGGTGATGGCGCAGGAGCTGGCCGACGACGGGGTGCGCATCTGCGCCGCCGCGTACACCGACTCCGGCCGCGACACCGGCCACGCCCTGTGCGGCTCTGCCGAGGGCCCGCTCGCGGTGGACAACAACACGGTCAGCTGCCTGGACTGCGTGCGCCTGCTGGAGGACGGCTGGGCCGTGGAGGAGGACTGATGCGCAACTGGCGTACGGGTACTTTGGGCTACTGGGACAGGATGCCGAACGGCAACCATGTCTTTGAGCCGAACCTGAACGGCGCCGTGCAGATGGTCGAGGTGATGGATGACACGGGCAACGAGGCGACGGTCGTGCAGGAAGTAGACGAAGAGGGCTTCACGGTCCTCGTGTGGCGCGTCCAGATCGACTAGCGTACCCCAAACCAGCCGTCCGCCATGGTGTCCGGGGAGAACCCGGAACGGGGTTCCTGGTGTACTGCCCCTCATGAAACAGCGGGCGGCGTTCTCATCTCCACGATGCGACAGCAACGGTTGCATGTACGCGCCTCGACGACCCGCGCCCAGTTGAGGCTTCGCCAGTCGCCGGGGTCATGCCTGCGCGGGCACGGGTCAAGGCAGAGCCTGATCGCATGCATCCGCATCCGGTGCCAGCGGTTGTGCACCTGCTTGCGGCTGCCGCCCGTGAAGTACCTGATCACCACTGCGCCAGCTCCTGGAGTGCCGTGTGGTCGTCGATCGCGTACTGCGGTTCGACCTCGCAGAGGTCTCCGTGGAAGCTCCAGCCGACCTCGAACAGCTCGATGCACTGCGCGCCAGGCCACTCGTCCGCCCGGAACCAGGGCATGATCACGCGCGGGAGCCTGCCGCCGACCACCTTCCACGGGTTCTTCTCCTGCGGCGGCATGTTCGCCGGATCCTGGACGACGCTGACCTCGGTGACCTCCATGCGCCCACCCCGCTCGACGCCCCCCATGCTCAGTGACGGACAGACCATGAGCGTGAGCAGGCCGTTCCGGCTCACGACGATCTCCGTCGCGACCCCCAGCGCGCCGCCCGGCTCGTGGACCAGGGTGACGACCTTCCCGATGGGATACAGGCGTGGGCTGTGGTTGACGCGCAGCGTCGTGTCCGGCCAGAACATGGTCGAGAATTCGCGCCCCCCGGGCGGTCGCACGCTCCCGAAGATGGTCAGCTCCCCGAACATCAGCCCACCACCCCCCGGTGGATGCGTCGCCACGCGTACTGCCCGCACGCGAAACACGTCGAGCCGAGGATTCCCGGGCTTACCGGGGGGACCGTCCCGTGTCTCCACAGGTGCCGGTCCGACACGACGCTGTGCCGTCTGCGCCGCACGCAGTTGCCGTCGGTGCAGTGTTCGCGCACCGCGCGGCCGATCTCCTCCAGGATGACGTCCGCGCAGCAGTCGAACTCGTCGCGCGGCAACCCCTGCGGGTCAATGTGTGTAGGCGGCTGGTGCTCACGCAGCACTCTCGCCAGCCGCACTCTCAGATCCTGCATCAGTCCTCTTCCACCCATTGCCCGTTACGGCGTATCTCGACCTTGATGTCTGTGGCCTGTGCGGGCTTGTCGTTGCGCACCCACCGGCCGCCCTCAAACTTCCAGGCGTATCCCCGGTTCGCGCCCTCGCCGCCCTCATGCAGTTGGCGGTTCAACCACAGCTTGAACTTCGGGTGCGCCGCCATCCGCTTGAACGCGGCCCTCCGGTTTTGCAGCTGGCTGCGTTCCTCCCGACTTTCGCCGACCGCACCAGAGGGCTCATGCACGATCCTGATGCCGGTGTTGCGCTTGTTCTGGTTCTGGCCGCCGGGACCGCCGGAGCGGAACTCGTCCACCCGGCAGTCGCTGATCTTGACACTGAGTACCAGTTTACGTTCGTTCACGCCGCCCATCATCGCACGGGTGGTGGCCGTAGGCGAAGAACCACTTGTTGGCCTTGCGGAACTTCCCGTTCAGCCAGAAACCCCAGGAGCGCCTCGGGCGGCCGGTGACCAGGACCGTCCACGCCCCGCCCGCGTCCGGCACGACCGTGTGGCGGTGCAGTGCCGGGCGATACCGCACTGAGCCCGCCCGCAGGTGCTCGTCGCCGTCAGGGTTCTTATCTACGTACCCCCCGCGCAGCACTAGCGTAACAAACCACCACGGGTGATCATGGAAGGCCCGGTCGTCGTCGGGACCCAGCCAGTGGTGGACGCGCAGCGAGCCGAGCGGCGTTTCCAGGCGCCAGCGGATGACGTACGGGCATTCCGGCAGGCCGAGCTTCTCGGCCCACCTCACCAGTCCCAGGGGATGATTTCGAGTCACCGACCTCTGCTTCATCTGAGCAGCGCTCTGCCTCTGAGCTACCCTGAGTCGCCGCACACCTCCGTGGCGCGTCGGCTCCCACCCTAGCACGGCTTGGCTGCCGCACGCCGCGAAGCCCAGTGCGCCAGGCAGTTCGGCCGTGCGCACACCACCGCGAGCAGCAGGTTGCCGTGGCTGGACGGCACCCATTGCACGATCGCGACGCTCGGGATGTCCGTGCCCAGCACCTCGGACCCACAGGTCGCGCACTTCGTGTCGTCCACGGGCGCGGGCCAGCGCGTCCCCTCGTGCCGTGAGAGCCGGTGGGCGCGGCGTTCCTTCATTCGCTCCAGCCGCTGCTCGTCGGTGGGCTCGACGTACTGGTGCCAGCCGAGCCCCTGACTCCACAGGCCGGGATGGCTGCGCTTGAGCACCCCGCAGTGCCTGCACCCGTTCGGCTCAGTCACCGTCCACCACCGCCCACCGCTTCATCCCCGCGAACCACTCGACTCCGGTGACGTGCCAGCGGTTGCCGCGCAGCCATGTCAGTTCGTAGCCGCCCTCGGGATCCACCTCGCTGGGGGTGATCTGGACGCCCAGCTCGTACGCCCTGTTCAGTAGGGCTGCGAAGTCGCGGGCGATCCCTTCTGCGGCCCTATCCACGAAGGCCTGGAACCGTGCTTCGAGTTCGAGTGCGGACGGCGCTGGTTTCACTGGCTTCTGCATGCGCCCAGCCTAACGTAGATCGTGCTACGCTGCCACAGCGCCCACGATGACACCGAAACCCATAATGCGTACGGCGCCCAAGGAGAACCTGTGGACCTCTTCGCGGACATCGCCGCAATCAACGCCTGGCTGGACCGCAGCAACCCGCACGACGAGCACGAGGACTCGATGCGCGTCATGAAACTCGCGGAGGAATGCGGCGAGGCTATCGGCGCCTACATCGGCATGGTCGGCCAGAACCCCCGCAAGGGCAAGACACACACCATGGAGGACCTGCTGGGCGAGCTGGCGGACGTTGCGGTGACCGCGCTGTGCGCCATCCAGCACTTCACTCTCGACGCGGAGCTCGCCGAGCGCCTCGTGACGCACAAGGCGACCATGATCAAGGCGCGCGCAGGCCTCTAGGCCTCCTCGCCGATCTGGCGCAGGTATTCCCGCGCCGTCGGCACGGTGCTGCGATGGTTCATGATGTCGCCCAGCACCGTGCCGCAGCGGTGCTCGCACGGGGCCTGTGGGTCGGCGCCCACGAACGCGTGGTACTGGCCGCGCGGGCACCGCACCGGGTCCAGTTCGTTCAGCCGCCGCATCCTGGTCGCCTGCCAGCAGTCGTACGGCTGCGTGTGCGCACCTGCGCACCATTCCTCGTGCCCCGTCACAGCAGCTCCTTGACTACCCGGAACGTCCCGCACGGCCACTCCACGGTCCCTTCGCCATAGTAGTCGCAGGCACAGCACTCGTTGCAGGTGATGGCGGTGCCGTTGTCCAGCACCGGCGCATGCAGGCCGAGGACGGCGAACGCCACGGTCTCCAGCTGCCGCTCGGCCTTGGCTCGCTGCTCGCGCCAGTCGGATTCGGCCGTCTCCAGGGCGTCCAGCATCGCCCGCTCGCGCCTTTCCCGCTCCAGCTGCCGGTCAGTGCGCGCCATGCGCTGGGCGTGCGTCTCCGGCGTTCCCGGCAGCGGCGCCGCGAAGGGCTGAAGGGCCGGGTACACCAGCTGTGCGGGCACTTCGAGGTCGAAAGGTGCAAAACCCTTGTCATCCATCGCACACCAACTCGTAGGTCTCGGCGAACACGCCCTCGTCGCAGGGGTAGAACTCGCCCCGCACGCCCTTGAGCACCCAGTCCCCGAGCTTCACCCTGATCCAGGTTCCGTGCAGCTCGTCGTAGATCCCTGCGACGCATCGGGGGTACTCAAGGAAGTGCTCCGGATAGAAGCACTTGTCAGCAAACCGCCAGACGTCCTCGGCGTTGTCGCCGGTCCACTGCACGGCTTCCACGTCCACGGGCTTCTTGCGGTAGAGGGCCATTCCCGGATTCTAGCGCGCCGCTGGACATCCCCACGAGACTAACGTATATTGTCCCCGGAGCCCATCGCACTCGCGGAACCCATGCGCGACCCGGCTCCCTCATCCGAAGGAGGCTTCATGCGCAGTCGAGTTCTGTTGTGGATCGCCCGTACTTGCGAGGCGGGCGCCGGTGTGATTCTCGCCAACTGGCTGGTGCACCGATGACCGAGTGGTCCAAGTACGGTGCCCGGTCGGGCAACCATGCGCCCGACGTCATCCTGGTGGCCCGCGCCGACAGCGGCGCCATCACCTCCGCCGACCACGACGACCTGAAGATGCGCTTGAACGCCGACGTCCCCGCCACGCTGGAGGTCGCGTCCCGGTTCGCCGGAATCGACGGGGACCACCACAAGCAGTGGGTCATCGACCAGATGGTCCGGCGCCTGACCGGCTGCCCCACCATCCTGGGCACCGCGATCCACGTCAACGGCCAGCCGTACACCTTCACCCGCCTCGGCGAATCCCCCGAGTACCTCGCCTGGATCGCCGAGTACAACCAGCCTGGCTACGACGACTGGGACGAAGGGATCGCTCCGTAGTTTCACGGTGGCGGCGGAATTTCCTGTCGGGTGGTGATCACCGGTGGCCGCACCGTCCAGCGTGGGTAGGCACCTCGGCCCTCCCACATCGCCTTGGACCGCTCGTTCTCGCGGTGCATCGGTGTGTCCTGCGGCACCTTCGTGAGCGTGTACGCCAAACGCCACGTTGGCGGCCGTTCGGTACGCGAACGCCTCCAGCCGACGCCGTCCACCTCGTCCCAGAGGATCAGAACCCTGTTCCGGTGGGGGAGCTGCGCGGGCTCCACCTCTAGAACGGTCGCCAAGTCCCACGCCGCCTTCACCCGGTCGCCCGGCTGGAAGCTGTAGCGCTCCTGGCTCTGCCGCATACCGTCGGCCATCGCCTGTGGCATCCCCTCGGCGGCTTTGAGCAGCCTCTTCGATGGCGAACGCCACGGTAGCCAGTTCATCAGCACACCGGGTACTTGAATGCGCGCGGTGAGCGCCGGAAGAACGGATGGCCTTCGTTCGGCATCTGCACGTCCACGGGTTTGATGTCGGCGAGCTCCCCGAAGAGGCTCGGGTTGACGTGCCGGTCGGTGAAGTCGCGCCGGTCCTCGTGCAGCCTCTTAGTCACGGCCCGCAGCCTCTCCCGGGCCAGCGCCGCCTCGGCACGCGCCTGCCCGATCTTCGCGGACATCTCGCCGTACATCTTGTTGTGCCGCTTGCCCGCGCCCTTCCAATACTCCAGCTCTTTGCGCAGCGTGGCGATACCGACCTCGTGCCACGCCAGAGCGTTCGCGGCGCCGGTGAGCTCCGCAGCGAGCCACGCCAGGTCGTCTTGTGCCTGCACCATCTCCTCGGCGCTCCACGGCCCGTCGTGCGCCGCCGCGACGCGTGCTTTGACCGCGTCGAAGCGCTCTTTGCGCATGGCTTCCGGGGTCGTCATGCCCCAAGCTTAACGTATACCCTCTGTGCATGGATATCTTCGGCCGCGAGAACCTCGGCCTGAACTACACGGTTCAGACCAACCCCCACGGCTACCCGATGAGCTACTCGACGGCCACCGGTGAGTTCACGATCCACGACGGCAAGACTCCGCTGGAGCCACGACCCGACTTCGGATTCTTCTACCTGCTGCCCTGGCTCGCCGGGTACGCGGGTCAGGGCTGGGAGAAGGTCATCCTGGTCGCCACCGACCACATCTACAGCAACCTGATCGAGCGGTTCGGCTTCTACGGCGACCTCACCGTGATCGCGATGCCCGTGATCGATGCGACGTTCCTGTTCTACGCAATCCCCTTCCCTCGCGAGGAGCCGAAGCCCGAGCGGAAGCCTCGGCCCGCCCCCGGCTTCGTGGGCATCGCAAGGGAGAGCACGTTCAGCACCCCGGTCGTGCCGACGACCTTCCTGCCGATGGACTAGCCGCCGCAGTCGATCAGCATGCCGTCGCCGGTACCACATACGAAGCACCACCGGATCTTGGTGCACAGCAGGTGGTTGTTCTCGGTATCGTGCCGGAGGGTGACGTTGAGCGGTTCGTCGCGTCCATGCCGCGCACACTCGGCGCACTTGTCGTCGTCGGGCGCTGCCAGGGCCGTCTTTTTCTTCACCGCCATCGTACTAACATAACGTAGCTGTAGTATCATGTCCACATGACAGATACTCATAAGATCGCCGTCTTCTGCGCCGCCGTGGTGGCCTGCGCGACCGCCTTCGCGGAACTGATGGGCCGCTGATGGATCTCACTGTGACCCTCGACGACGGCACCACCCTCCCCCTGGCCGAATGCGACTGGGCGTTGCTGCGGCCCTGCGGATGCGCCGAAGCGATCAGCCTGGCAGTGGTGGACGACGACGAGGTGCTCGCCACCGCGCAGATGGCCTTCGCCGGGTTCGAGCCGACCGCCCGCAAGCGCGAGAGCATGATCGGGAACGGCTACACGGTCAAGCTCATGCGCCGCCACGAGGCATCAGACCTCTTCCTGGCGAAGTGCGTACACGAAAGCATCTTCCGCTCCGTCGTCACCTGCACGGGGCCCGACGGCAGCAGCTGGACGAACGTCTACGGCCCCTATCGTACCCGCAACACGGCCCGGGGCGTGGCGACGCTGAAAAACCGATCGCGCAATCGCTGGGGGATTGAGGACCCGGTGAAGCGCGAGACTGTGATCCAGCGTGCCACGGTCTCCTGGGAAGACCTTCCGTGACGGAGATCAAAGCGCGGTTCGCAGTCGGCGACCGTGTGGCGCTTACCGAGTGCCCCTCGGTCGGCACGATCGTGGACGCCGAGCTGGAGGACCGCCCGGTGCGCCCCGGCGTCCGTGCGCAGCGATGGTTCTACCTGATCGACTGGCCCGAGTTCACCAACGACCACGGCTGGCATCCCGAAGACGAGCTGGTGACGCCGTGACCGACGAGGACTTCGAGGAGCGCGTCCAGCGCAACATCGAGCGCGTGCGTCCAGCTTTGGAGCGCATGGCACGCGGCCCGTATCCGCTGGAGCAGCAGTGCCCGCACTGGCTGACGCGCCAGCCGAGGAAAGGGCTGGTGACGCGGTACCTGTGCCGCCGTTGCGAGGGCTACCACGATCAGTGGTGGGATCCAGCCTTCAAGACCATGGAGGGTATGGACGTGCACGTGGAGGCCGTCACCGGCGGCGAGGTGCTGTCCATGCGGGTACGGCCCCTGGGGGAGGGTGAGATCGACCCGACGTGGGATCAGGGGCCCGGAAAAGAACCCTTGGCATAACGTATCCTGCACGCTATGCTGACCCCACGAACCTAGCGAAAGGGGTCAGCCATGCAGATCTTCATCTCCGGCGTAGTGATCGTCGTGTCCTACCTGGGCGCCGACGCCCTGCACGACCGCTTCCCGCGCCCCGCACCCTACGACTGGCCGGTGTGGGTCTACCGCCTGCGGCTCGCGGTGCGCTCCCGGCTCTCGCGCTAACCCTCGCTCTTGTCGTCGTGCCCGCACGGCTGGTTGAAGAACCACACGAACCCGCCGACCAGCGGCACGACCACCAGCTTCGAAGCGCGCTCGCCGTCGCAGGCGTCCATCCAGGCGAACTTCCAGGGACTGCTACACGCCCACGGCGGCCAGTACTGCCAGCGCTCCATGTAGACCGTCATCCAGCCACCCCAGCTGTACGGCCTACACCACTCGTAGTTCTCGTAGTCATGGTTCGGCCGCTTCCACATCACCGCGCGCCGGAACGGCTCCTCGTCCCCGATCATTCTTCCCTCCATTTGATCCGGCAGCGTTTGCGGCCCTTCGCGTGCGCGAGCCACAGGTGCCGGGGGAAGACCGCCCACGTGGCCGAAACTGTTTCGTGGTACTTGCCATGCACCGCAGTGCACCCCTCTACGTCGTGCAGGCACACCACGCAGTACGCCGTGCGTGGAGGGCGGTAGAGCCCGCGAGCCTCCCAGGATCCCTGGACGGATGTCCAGATCCTCGGATTCTCGTCGTCCAGGAGCCACTTGGCCGAACGCTCATAGTCGTGGAAGTCGGTCATGCCCCGAGTGTTGCCGCCTTGGGCGAAACTGGAGAACGGCCGCACCATCAGGCCCCAGGTCGGGGTGTGGAGGGTGATCTGGATCGGGCAGCCGTACATGTGGTGGTCCACGTCCCACCAGGGGATCCAGAAGATGTGCGCTTGAACGAAGGGGATCTTCACTCGTCGTGGTTCTCCGGGTGGCAGCAGTTCGCGCCGTCGCAGGTGCATGTCTCCATGTGGTTGCCGAACACGCAGCACTGGCAGGTGGCTGCGTCGAGTTCTCCGCTCAGCCGCTGGACCTCCTCCAGCTCCTCGGTAGCGCCCTCGTGGTCGTCGATCCATTGCTCCAGGCCGGTGGACTCGATGAGACGCTCGTAGGCCACGATCAGGCGCATCTGGAGCTCGCCGAGCGCCCGCTCGTGCCGGTGCAGAGCCCGAACACCCTCCACTACCTCCGTCCACGTCCCCCCGTAGACCGTGAGAACCTCTGCGAGCGCGGTCATCACCGAGCCGGTCGCCGAGTGCTCTTTCCCGGCGGCGCGGTCGATGATCTCTTTGATCTCCGCCGGGATCATCTCGGGCTTCACAGGTCGAGAGCCTTCCGTGCCCGCTCCACACGCTTCCCGGCCTCCTGGTAGCGATGAGCCCATTCGACGTCACCACTCGGGATCATCCCGGTGGCGTATGCCAGCTGCGCCCACGCCTCGTCGAGTTCCTCGATCAAGCTGCTGGGATAGCACTTCTCGCCGTTGATCCAGACTTCGCCGTCGCTGATCACAGTGCCGGAGTTGCTGCTGATCGAAATACTGCGCGCCGCCTGGATGTTGGTGCCGCCGCCACTGGCACGCTGGCTGGTCCCCACCCCGCCGAGCGCCACCCGCACGGAGTCCAGTGCCCGCAGCCCCGCCGCCAGCGCCGCGCTGGCGTCGCCACCGTGCTTCTCTTTCACTCGCCGTCCTCCGGCTCGTAGGGCGCCCATACCTGGTAGTCCGTGGGCACGCGCAGCGCCCGCCGAGGATGCGCGTGGGCGATGACGGCCGCCTGGGCCTTCGCGCGCATGCAGCGGTCGCAGACGTTAATCATCAGGTATTGACCGCTCATCTCGTCGAATACCGTGGAGCCGTACTGTCCGTGGGACGTGAAAGCCGTGGCACCGTAAGGCTGCCAGTTCATGTCGTCTTCGGGAAAGCCGGTGGGGAAGACCAGCTCCGGCTTGTGGCCGCAGACGATGCAGGGCAGCGGGAACTCCGGCTCTGCGGGTTCACTCACAGTCGAGTTCCCCTTCCCCGTCCAGCCACCGGTCCAGGTTGTCCACGGACTTCTTGGCAGTGTCGAAGTCCAGGACCCACACCCACGGCCCGTTCTCGTGGAACTTGTCGGGTTTGGCCTTCGTGACGCGGTAGATGTCGTCCAGGGGGCCGTCCAGGCGCGGGTCCCAGGCGACGACTTCGCGCTCGGGGTCGCGCTTCAGGATCTCGATCAGTTCAGACGCTTTCACGGTGCCTCCGGCTTGGCGTTGGTTAGCGCTTACTGTACTGCGGGGCCTTGCGCGCCTTCTTGAGACCGGCCTTCTTGCGCTCGATGACGCGCGAGTCGCGGGTCAGCAGCCCCGCCGCCTTGAGCGCGGGCCGGTTCGCGTCACGGTCCGCCGCGTTCAGCGCGCGGGCGATGCCGAGGCGCAGGGCGTCCGCCTGGCCGGAGATGCCGCCGCCGTCGATCCGGGCGACGACGTGGCATGTGCCGTCCAGCCCGAGCAGGCGCAGCGCGGTGCGGGCGCTCTGCTGGTGCACCTTGTTCGGGAAGTACTCCTCCAGGGAGCGCCCGTTGATCTTCCAGGTGCCGTAGCCGGGCATCACCCAGACGCGGGCCACGGCCTCCTTGCGGCGGCCCGTGCCGTACGACGCGGTGAGCAGCGAGCCGGTCGGCGTCGCGGCGTCCTCGACGGGGGTTTCAGTGACGTAAGTTTCCATGATCATCCTTACTGCGCGACCTGGGACAGCTGGTACGGCTCGGGGCGCTGTGCGGCGTGCGGGTGCTCCGGGCCGCCGTAGACCTTGAGCTTCTTCAGCACCTGGCGGCCGAGGGTGTTCTTGGGGAGCATGCCGCGCACGGCCTTCTCGACGGCCTTGCGGGAGTCCTTGTCGATCAGCTCGCCGTACTTGACCGAGCGCAGACCGCCCGGGTAGCCGGAGTGCCGGTAGGCCAGCTTGTCCTCGCGCTTGTTGCCGGACAGGTAGACCTTGTCGGCGTTGATGATGACCACGAAGTCGCCGGTGTCCACGTGCGGGGCGAACTGCGGCTTGTGCTTTCCGCGCAGCAGGATGGCAGTCTGGCTGGCCAAGCGGCCGAGCGGGATGTCGGCGGCGTCGATGACGCGCCAGGTCTGTTCGGCAGACATGATCTTCCTTCCGGATTGTCGGACTAACGTATCACTAGTCGTGGAAGATCGCAGCCAGCAGGACCATGGCGAAGATCCAGGTGACGAAGAGTCCGACGGCCAGGCCACCGAGGACCGCGAGCGCCATCGCGGGCGCCGACAGGTGGAACAGCACCAGCGGCAGCATCGTGCACACCCCGATGAACACCCCGGCCAATACGATCATGGGCCTACTCCTTTCGAGTCCCGACTTGCCAAGCGGCTGACGTCTATGTCTACATGGTTATATGAACGAGACACGGGAGACCGCACTGAACGCCGCGATCGGCGTCTGGGCGATCGAGCGCGGCCCGGCCGACGCTTCGCGTGCCGACGTCCGGCGCATCCTGCGTATCGCGGACCGGTTCGCCGCATGGCTGGACTGGCCCAACCCCGCAGTGGCTCTCGCCTTCGCCGTCGGCGAGGTTCGGCCCATCACTGAAAGGCACTCCAGCATGGCACTCCAGGTTCCCGTCGGCTACGAGTTCGACATCGTGGTCTCGCCGACCGACATCGAGGGCAACGCGGTCCCGGACGCCCTCACGTGGACGATCTCCGACACGACCAACACGACCCTCGCGGTGGACGACGCCACCACGCTGAAGGTCACCATCCAGGTTCTCGCGCCGTCCACCGGCGTCGTGGTCACCGCCACCGACGCGACCGGCCTGACGGGCACGCTCGACTTCGACGCAGTGCCGGACGTCGTCACGGCGCTGGCGCTCGCCCCCTCCACGCCGGTCAAGATCCCGGCCGCCTGATGCGCAGCCGCCCCGGAGGCCGGGCAACCTCCGGGGCGGCCCGCTCATTCGCCGTTCCAGTCCAGCCCGGGGGACCCCACGCCCGCGCACTCATAGGGCTTGCCACTTCCGTCGGCCTTCACGGTCTCGTGCCAGAGGACGACGCGTTCCGCAGTCGCGCAGCGCGGCGTGCCGCAGGTTTCGCACAGCAGCGTAAGCGGGGCGTGACGGGCGATGGGCGGCGCGAGGGGTGTGGTTTCCCAGACGCGCCGGGTGCGCCGTGCGGAACCCTCGATGTTGGATAGTGCTGCCACCGCTCCTCCTTTTGTTGCGATTAACGTATCATATCTTGGTGCAGTTCTGGAGCGCCAGAGTCCCCAGGACCTCCCTCAAGTCGGCGCGGTCGTACCACGTGCCCACCAGGACGTACTTCTGGCCACGGAAGCCGCGCACCCGCCACACGTCGCTCACGTACACCGCGTCGTGGTAACGGTTCAAGCCGAGCTCGGCGCAATACTGCTCGTATTGGCGGTACGTGCCCGCCACCACCAGGAGCTTGAACCTCGGCTCCTGGTACTTCGGGATGCGTTCGGTGACCTGTTCGTCGGGGAGTCTCCTGCGTGGCCGCCAGCCGAAGATCATACGCCAGCTGCCCCATAAGGCCGTGACGCCACCCAGGCCCCCGAAGATCAGCGCGCCCAACTGCTCCGTGTTCGCATTCACCGGCGCTCCAGCCCGCAGTAGCCCCAGCACATGCGGTTATGCTTCTGGCAGTAGCCGTCGTAGGCCATGCCGCGCAAGCAGCTGCGCCGGTGCGTCCAGTGTCCACGGTGGCGGCAGCGCCGCCAGTACCCGCGCCGCAGGAGCATGTCGATGAGGTTCACGGCGACCTCGTGGGTACCGTGCATACGTTCGCCTTACGGGCTGCGCTATAGGACCAGGTACCCCCCTTGGCGTTGCAGGCGTGCTTCTGCGAGTTCTCCTCGCTACCTAGCCAAATGAGGAACGCGGCGAATCCGGCGGCAAACGCCACCAGCACGGCAGCGGCTCCAAAATCGAGCAGCTTTTCCCTCACACCGCCCTGCCGATCCCCGCCAGCGCCGCAGGGGGCGCTTCTCCGCGTGTCGCGGCCACCGGGTACCAGCCCTGCTGGCGGGCATCAAGCCCCACCTGGCCCAGGAACGCGTACTTCCTCGGCGGCAGGTACACGACCAGCGACCGTGCGTAGCGCAGGCTCTCCAACCATACGCAGCTAGGATCCCCGACGTAATCGCCCGGCGATTTCGCGGTGCACAGCAATGGCGTATTGGCGCGGATCCAGAGCAATCCCCAGGGGTCGGCCGCGAGGTTGTAGTCGGCGACTCCGTGCCCGTCGGACCAGAACCAGCCCCAGCTGTCCTCGAAGGAGACACCGCCCAGGCCGTACTGGAGCTGCGCCACCGTAGGGGCTTTCTTCCACTCCGGAAGATTCCACATGTATGCTTGATCGCTCATCGTTCAACCTCCGTAGCTGTTGGCGACCCCCCAATACATGCGGTGGAGGAGCGCGACGATCGTCTTTTCGGGTATTCCGGATTGCACTAACAAAAGGGCGGTTTGTTCGAATACCGCATGGCCGTCTTGTGTGAGCCAGCCGTTTTCGCCGGGGATTTCTTCGATTTTCCACTGCAACCCCGGGCTGATGCGCTGAGGGGCGCTTCCCTGTTCCATGACTCTCCCTACGAACCGAAGGGGGTCTAAAGTATCACGGAACGCGGGGTTTCCGGTCCCTGCCTACGGGGTTGCGCCGATTCTTGACCACCGATTCGGGGTCGTATCCGAGAGCCGCGATCTCTCCCAGATAAATCTGCTCGTACTCCTCGTAATGGCGCCGCCGCAGGATACCCAGCGCCCGGTCGCGCGCCTGGCACAGCGCTTGCGTCCGCGCCATGCGGGCTTGGACGACTGCGGCGCCTGGGCCCTTGCGTTCCTTGAGGCGGCACTCGTAGCAGAGGGTCTGGTCCCCCTGGTACTCGCGCAGCGGCCGGTCGGCGAAGCACCTGCTGCACGACTGGGTCTGCGGCTCCCCGCGCCCCTGCATCACGCCGCCCCCCAGTAGTGCCTGCGCACCCGCAGCAGCCACGCCTGAGCCGCCAGCGCGTCCGGCTCAGGCGGCAGCGCCGGTGTAGCGCTGTCGAACAGCATGCTGTAGGCCTCGACCATCTTGCGCGCCTTCTCGATGTCGCCCCCCGCCACGGCATCGCCGAACGCGTGATAGTCCTGCGGGTTCTCCAGCCTGATCGGCAGGCTGCCGGTCGTGTACAGGTGGAGGCCCTGGTGGCACAGCCGCATCAGGTGCCGGGCGTGCTTCGCGACCCGGCGCTCCGGGATGTCCGCGTCGAGAGACGTGCCGCCGCGCTGCTCCAGCCGGTGGAACTGCGCTCTGGCGTACCCGAGGTACCGGTAGCGCACCTGCCCGGCGCTCAGGAACGCCTCCCGAATGTCCACCAGATCGGCGCCCAGCGGGTTGATGATCTCGTACTCCCCGAGGAACATCAGCTCCAGGACGGTGGGGTTGCACTCCAGGGCGAGCCGCACGTACTTCGCGGCCTCGTGGAACGCGACGTCCGGGTTATGGCCGTCCAGCGTCTCCTTGGGCCTGCCCAGACCGAGGATCAGCTGGGTGGGGTAGGCGAACACCCCGAGCCGGTCCACATCCGAACCCGGTCCGGCCAGGCCGTATGCGGTCGAGCCCACGACCCCCGAGAGCAGGACCTTCATGTCTAGTTCGTTGGACACCCGGTCACCCCCACCTCGGTCCCGATCACGGGGTAGTCGATGCTGCGGCCGTCGGACGTGAGGCCGGTGATCAGGTAGTCCAGTTCGTACGTTCCGTTCGTGCAGGTCGGGGCGTTCACGATGTACTGCCACGCGGCGCCCGGACCCACGCCCGGCGGGTACTCGACCGTGGAACTGGCGATTTCCGTCAGCTTCTTGCCCTCGATCTTGGCCAGGGTCAGTTCGGTCGTCTGCTGGCCCGGGATCTGGGCCGGGGTGTCGCAGTAGATGTCCACGCGCCCTTGGATCTGCGGGTACACGTCCGTGGTGACGGAGATCCCCGAAGGGAACGGAACGGGTTTGTCGTGGCACTCGTAGTGCGGGTCCGGTCCGGGCGCGGCGTCTGCTTTGGTCACCGGCGCGGGAGCGGCCCCGCCGACGGTGGCGTGCGCACTGGCGCTAGCCCCGGAGTGGTTGACGAGTTGGCTGGTGCAGCCGGTCAGCGCCAGAGCCAACGCGACCGCCATGATCTTGGTCCTGATCTTCATGGTCCTCCTTAGTCCCACCAGCGTGGGAAGTGTTCGGCGAAGCGCATCATCGCGTCCTTCGCCTCCTCGCGGACCCGCAACTGGGTCTCCACGTCGCGCTTGAACTTGTCCTGGGCGTATTCCATGAGCGGCCGGGCGATGCCGATGAAGTATTCCCGGGTGCCCTCCTCGCCCATCTCCTCGAAGTAGCCGGAGCCCTCGTGGGCGAACTTGAGAGCCGCCCGCGCGACGACCTCGGCGATGTACTGGTCGAAGGCCCACCAGTCGAAGACGGAGAACCCGTCCTCGGCCCGCTGGGTGCGATGTTTCGCCACGTCGGCCGCAGTCCAGTCTTCGGGCTGCTCGCGGTCGCCGTGGAAGTCGGGCACGCCGTACAGGGTGTCGGTCACGGCCTCTCGTTCTCCTTGGCCATCTCGCCCAGCTGCTTCTCCAGGTCCGCGACGTACGCGGCGTCGGCAGCGGCTTTCTTCTTGCGGGCTGCTTCGACCTCGGCCGGAGCTAGCGGCGGATCGTCGGTGACGAACACGTAGATGCCGTAGCCGACCAGCGCGACCGGCCAGAAGAACCCGTGGAAGATGGCGATCCTCGTCAGGGCGTCGTTGCTGTAAACGCGGCCCGATTCGACGCCGTCCTTCTCCTCCCACCACAGGACGTTGTAGCGGCACTTCGTGCAGTTGCCGTTGTGGTTGCGCATGGTCTGGCGCTTCGGGCAGGCCGACTTCTTGGCTTCGTGGAGTCGGTAGCGGCGGTAGAGCAGCCGGGACGCGTAGGCCCAGAGCACCAGGTCGAGCAGCGGGATTGCGACCCCCAGTACGGCTGCGACCATTATCGCACCCCCTTTTCTTCCAGTTCGCGGATATTGCGCCTGATCGATGAGAGCGTGTTCAAGCTGCTGCGCACGTCGGAGGGTGACGTGGATATAGGCCCCACGTAGACCCCCTTGAAGGTTACGCGCAGGTGCTTGCCGCGTTTGTGGTGCGTGATCTCGCAGCCCATCTCTCTGATGGTTGCAACGAGGTCGCGATCGATGTGACGGGACATGGGCCTGCCCTTCTCGGGTGGGGTGTACGGGACTAACGTATCACGTACACCCCACCAGCGCCAGGCCTAGAAGGCTCCGAAAGCCACCTGCGGACAGAAGATGCCCATGCCGCGCCACAGCCTGACCAGTCGGTTGCGGTCGTCCAGCATCGCCTGGAAGTTGTAGCGGTGCCGCACGAACTTGTCAAACATCTCCAACTTCACCACGTCGTCAGGTCGGTCGTCGCCCGGCTCGCGTGTGTGGAACTCGCGGTAGAACAGGCCGTTTTTCGCCAACCAGCGTTCGCGCTGCTCCTTGAACTCGCCCTTGCCGCCCGACAGGAGCAATACGTCGAAACCCGCGTCGCGGTACAGCCCCAGCAGGTGCGCCACCGGCACGTTGACCGCGTCCGTCTCGATCTTGTCGAACTCGAAAGGCCCGCGCGCCACATGTAGCGCCAGCGTCCCGTCGAGGTCGCAGCCGACCGCCTTGGGCAGCGACTCGTCGGGCACGTACGGCAGCGCCACCGGCCGGTCGTTCATCCACTCGGTGGTCAGCCGCCAGCCGCCCTTGCGAGCGCCTTCCATATCCTTGGCGAGCTTATGGATCACATCCCTGCCGACGGTGCCGGTCCGACGCATCATGTCGCGTCGGACGCACTCCTCGACCGGCACATCCGTCAAGTCGTGCACCTCGAAGCGCGCCTCGGGCAGCAGGATGAAGTTGTCCTTGTAGAGCCGGGGCAGCTTGCGGTTCAGGTGCGTATTGTCGAGCACGATGTCGCTTCCCGCGCGGGCGACCGCCAGCGCGCCCTCCAGCATCGCTGTGACGGCCAGGCGCTCCCGGTCCCTCGACCAGTTTTCGCCGGTGAAACCGAGCATCGCCCTGTACTCGTCCAGGTTGAAACGCGGCACGCCCAGCGACCGCGCTAGAGTGGTCTTCCCGGACGCCGGGAGCCCTGTCGTCACATGCAGAGTTTGTGCCATCACTCTCCTTCGGTGGACGAGAACGTCGCGGTGCCGCTCGGCTTGACCATCTTCCACGCCATCTCCTCGATACTCTTGCCGTCGTACAGCCGGAACAGCATGGAGCTCAGGCCGGTCGGAATCGCCTCCTGCGCGAACTCCTTGCGCAGCGCCTTGTTCGTGATCGCCGCGTAGGCCACGTTCGCGGCCAGCACCTTCTCGGCGTGCGCCTGCCGCAGCCGGTCCGCGACGTCCTGCACCCAGCGCATGAACTCGTCCGGCACGTTGGCGAGCAGGTCGTCCAGCGAACCGCCGTTGGCGAGCACCTCCCAGATGGTGCGCTCGTTCATGCCGGTCAAGATCGCATGCATGCGGATGTACTCCGTGAGTTTGATCTTCACTCGCCGACCCGAGCGGTATCGCAGGACGTAGCCCTCCATGTCCGTGCCGGTGCGTACCATGCCGTGGATGTCGGCGCTGCGACCCGCGAGCTCGACCAGGACATCCAGCGGCATCTGCGGCCAGCTGCGCACCACGGAGCCGATCGACATCCAGTCCACCATCAGGGCGTCCAGCGGGAGCTCGTCGCCCAGCCTGCCGTACACGCCGAGCAGGACCAGGTCGCGCCTGTTGCCGTGGTTGACGACGATCCGGTTTTCCGGGTAGACAATCTCGGCGAGGTAGGTGCTGCCCACACACAGGCGACTGGAGACCGGACGCCCGAACTCGTCGGCCCGGTCGATCCACGCCTGCGCCCACTGGGCCTGCTCGGAGGCGAACGAGCCGCGCGAAGCGGCGCGCCAGCGCTCCTGGCGGCGGTCCCAGAAGACGATGCCCAGCGACCCGTCCACCTTGTCGTAGACCGTGAACGGCTCGTCCGGCAGGTCCGGCGCCCACGGGTTGCCGTGGCCGTGCTCCGAATGGTTGAAGAACTTCGGGAACGGCCACGCGAGGATCTCGCCAGTCACGTCGTCCGCGATCAGGCCCCGGCAGCGCAGCGTCACCTCGTTCCAGTGGTGGCCGTACTGGCAGGTCTCCGTGTAGTTGAAGATCGACAGGCCGTCGCCGGAGCGTCCGCGCCGGACGCGGCCCGCGTCGATCTCCTCCTGGAGCCGTCCAGGGCCGAACAGCTCGTCGAGCGTGGTCATGACTGCCCCCTTCATGGATTGCGGCGTGAGGATCATGGGTTTCGAGAGTACTGTGGCCGCAATGGGGACTAACGTATACCAGAAAGGAGCTGGACGCTACACGATATCGTCCAGCTCCTCGCCCCGCGCCATGCCCTTCACGAGAAGACCCATGATCATTGAGCGGGCGAAGCGGTACTGGCCGCCTGGAGTCAAACACGTCGGCTCAAGCTGGCCGCGCTTCACCCACGCGCACACGGTCTTCGTGCTCACGCCGAACAGCTCCGCCACCTCGCCGGAGCGCATGAGCTTATCCACCGTCGCCTACTCTCCAGGGTGGATGGCCGCAGCAGCATCCCTCAGCTTGCGCGCCAGACCGCTGCGCACCGCCGTCAGGTCGCTCGCCAGCTGCTCCTTGACCAGGCGCCCCTGCTCGCGCAGGTCGTCCATGGCGGACGGCGCGGCGTCCTGGGGCTGGATCTCCGCCAACCGCCTCTCCAGCTCCTCGACCTCGGGGATCAAGGTCTTGAGGGACACGGCGATGGCCCTGAGGGTGCTGGCGGGCGCGGTGCTCGGTCCATCGGCCAGTTCCAGGACGATCTCAAGCTTCGCGCTTGTCGTAACGAGTCCCACGACAACTCCTTTCGATAGGGCCCGGCGGCGGGGCGAGGTAGGTCGTCGAGTCCTCCTTGGCCGCCGGGCCGCTTCTAACGTACTACGAGACGTTCAAGTGGGCCGCTTCCACGGCCGCGTCCGACTTCGCCTGGAGGAGGTCTTCCTCCCAGGCGAATGTCGGTCTGTGCGCCGTGGAGACGAACCGGAAGTTCTGGCGGCCGACACGGCTGCCCTGCACATCACGGTACAGGTACACCATGACGCCGCCCTCCACCGGCTCGCTGGCCGCCTTCCATAGCGCGCGGTCGGTTTCCTTGCGCATCCTGTCTTGGCGTGAACCCCGGATGACCAGCATCATGGCGAACACCACGATGCCGATCACCGGGACCGCCACGATGACGGCGTCGCCCATGGCTTACTGAGTCGCCAGATTCAGGCCGCTGCCGCTACCGAGAGATAGCAGCCCCTTCGGGAGCGCGCCCAGTTCGTCGATCGTCTGGCACGCCGGGCAGTTCTTGTAGCCCGCCTCCTTGGCCGCGTTCGCCTCGGCCTGGAGCTGCGCCTGCTTGACCAGGGCCTGCTGCTTCGAGACCTCCGCGTACGCCGCCTGTGCGTCGTTGACCGCGCCCTGCACGTTGCTCGGCAGCGAGACGCGCACGATCGTGAACCGCACGCCGGTCAGGAACTGGAACGGCTTGCCGCCGTGCTTGGCGAGGTCCGAAGCGTCCACCGCCGTGTTCAGCTGAGTGTCCAAGTCCTGCTGCAACGTGGCGTTGATCTTGTCCTGCACGGCCGCGATGTTGCCGTTGTTGTTCACGCCGCCGGTGACCACGGCCGCCTGCTGCGTCGAGTTCTGCACCAGCGCACACGCGCTGTCCAGCTCGGCGCAGGACGTCTGCGCCACGAGCTCGCGCAGGTCGTTGTTCAGGATCGGCCGTACCGCCACGTCGATGAACGCGCCCCACCCCTGGTCACCGTCGTAGGCGTGGAACGCGTTGCCGTTGTCGGTGTAGGTGCGGGTGCCGTACAGATTGTCGAACACGCCGAGGGTCTGGTGGTCGAGGTTCAGGCTGTAGTACAGAGTGCCCTCGATGCCCATCTCCACGCCGTCGGAGCTCGGCGTCTGCACGACGTCCACGCCCACCTTGTCGCCCTGGTTCGGGTCGGCCGAGATCGTGTACGTACGCTGCTGCGCCGGGTACGTGTGGATCGTGGAGTAGATGCCCGTGTTGGTCATGCTGCTCTGCGGATCCAGGAAGCCGCGCTCGTTGGAGTTCGAGAACCAGCCTCCGTTGCGCTCCACGCCGATGTGTCCCGCGTCCATGCTCTGGAACGCACCGATCCACGGGAACAGGAAGATCATCCCGACGGTGACGCCGACGACGCCCAGCAGGCCGCAGCCGACGAGCTTCGCCGAAACCTCCGGCACGCCGGACGTGTTGCGCGAGTAACCGCTCATACACCCCTCCATTCATTCGATGCTTCTCTTATCCCCCGGGCGCGTTCACCGTGACTTTCGCGCTGAATAAGGCCCGGAAGTTCAATCGCGGCGGCTGGATGATGGGTTCCGGTTCACCTTTGGCCGCGAAGCCTGTGTGCCAGCCGTGGAACTCGCTGGGGCGCGGCTCCTGCACGGCTGGGGCCTCCTCGAACGAGGGCAGCGGCGGAATGTGCCTCGCCAGCCACGCATCCGGAGCGGCGGTCATCGAGGGAGCGTCCTGCATGAGCCACCGGACATCGACGCTGCCGAGTTCCTGGCGTACACAGACCCGGCCGTAGCGGAACGCCTTCGGCTCGTCGATCCAGTAGACGCCCTTCTCCTGCTCCAGTTTGTCCTCCAGTTCGACCCCGCCGAGGCCCTGGATCTCGCCGTGGGGGAAGTGTGCCCGTGCCAACATGATCTTGGAGTTGCGCTCCGTGTCGCGCTGCCGCCACGCGAAGTAGTTTGCGACTTCGACGGCGTTCGGAAGCGGGAAGACCCGTGCGTCGAACATGCCGGGGCGGCGCAGGATGACGCCGGGTTCGCGCGAGTAGCCGAGGAACGCCAGGGTGGCGATGGCGGAGCTGATGGACGCGATCTTCTGGACGCGTCCGCCGAACCACGGCTGGGTGCGGTAGTCCTCGTACCCACATACCAGGACACTGACTTCGTCGGACTGCTGGTAGGCGAATACCGCGCCGCCGATCTCGGCGCACAGCGCCTGGGCGACGTATCCCATGTACCGGGCCACGACCGTGTCGAACGGCTTGTCGGCACCGCGCAGCAGGGTGTGGAACGCCCGGCCGTCCACGCGGATGATCGCAGGCAGGTAGCGGGGCAGGATGCTGCCGGTTGCGGCCTCGTAGGCCTTCATCCGGTCACCGAGACCAGTTCCGTCGCTCGCCATAGCGCCTCCATTCGTGAGCCGGGGACCGACGGCGGTCCGATCATGGGAATCGCAGTTCCTTGGGCCGTCGGTGTGCATAACGTATCACGTTCACTTCAGTTCTCGCAACCGCCCCCGGACGCACAGTGCACTGGGCTTCGGGTCGTCGATGGTCCGGGAGCGGCCGGTCGCGGAGGAGGGCTGGGTCTCGCTTGACCTCTGGTGACCGGCATAACGTATCACGCCTGTACGCCCAAAGGAATGAACCTCCTACTATCCACACACGAAAGAGCGTATGTTGGTCGCGTAACGACGACAGGAGGCACGGTGGAGCGGGAAGAACCCGAACAGGAAGACATGATCACTCCGGCGATGCAGACCGCCATCTCGACCCACGAGATGTTCACGGCGCTGCGCCAGGCCGGGTTCTCGCGCAGCGAGGCGCTCACCATCGTCATCGGCATGCTCTCCGCGAACAGCGGATCAGGCGATTGACATGTGGCCCAACGACCTCGCCGAGGCGCAGAACCCGATCACCCGCAGCCTGGTGCGCTTCCATCCGTCAGTGCACATCGAGAACGCCGCGCAGTTCGACTACTTCTACGCCGCCTTCAAGGAATACTGCGAGGTCGCCTACCGCCTCGCGCACCTCGATCCCGGTCATATCGACGCACCTTACGGCTGGGTGCTGCCTCGTGAACCCCACATGCTTCCGGAGGAAACCCGTGGATGAGCCGATCTCCGCTTTCGGACGCCCCTATCACGCCGACGACACCCGCGTGCTGTTCTGCGGTGCCGCCGGTCCCTGGTGCGGCTGGCTGCGCACGAGCAACAACGAAGCGCAGCACACGCGGTTCGTCGCCGAGCGCGAGGAGCACCAGGACGGCTGCAAGAGCGGCCTGGTACGCCTGTGACGACTTGGAGCAATCTGGCGCGGGTCGTCGAGGCCCGCGCTACACTCCCCAGTCCGGCCGAGCGCAGGCGGTTGCGCATCGACGCGGGCATCACGGTCAAGTCGCTGGCCCAGGTCCTCGGCATTTCCGTGAGCGCCATGAACTCGCTGGAGCGCGCGGAGAACCCCGGCGAGAAGTACCTGGTGGACTATGTTAACGCGCTCAATACGATGCGCCGCCCCGCGCCGGAACCCGCACTCACCACGCAAGAGGCCGCTGAACTGCGCGAGCAGTGGGAGAAGTCCCCCTGCGGGGCCTGCGGAGGCCTACACGTCACGGCCCTGAAAACTCCCGGGGCGTGCCCGCGCATCAAGCGGATCGCCTACGACGCCCAGGGCCGTATGCTCGAAGTCGAATACTGGCCGGACGGCAAATGGCCGAAAGACGGCATCATCTGGCCGGACGGGATCATGGCGGAAGAGTAGCCCCGGCGCCGCGAGCGCCCTGGTTATCGTTTTTGTCTCGGGCGCCGGGACGACTAAAGTAGCAGGGTCACGTGACATTGACGAGTTCTGGCGCTACGATAACCACGATGGGAGCACTGGCGATGGAAATCCCCCTGCGCCGCAAGTACAAGTCCGCGAGCGCCAAGAACACGCGTTCGACCAGTAGCACCTCCGGCTCCTCGAAGCAGAAGCGCAAGGGTCAGAGCGTGAAGAACGCGCCGACCCGTATCCGCGTGCTCGTCTTGGTGGATGGACGCCGCCGCTCCTGGACTTGGCGGGACGTAAACTGAGCGAACCGGCCGCCGCGCTGACCCCCGGCGGCCGGTTCTATTCTGCGGCGGATCTTGATATGGGCTACGCGCCTGTTATGGCCGCCAGGCCGCTGCTCACTCGTACTCCGTGCCGCCCTTGCGCTCCAGGTAGGCGTCACTCACGAACTTCAGGATGGCCCGGCCGCCGAGGATGCCCGAACGCCGCTCCGCCATCGAACGGACCACGACCCCCTCGCGCAGGGTGTCCGGGTCGAGCATGCTCTGCTTGACCTCGGCGAACGCGGCGAGCAGCCCGTAGTCGTACGGCCCCTGATACACCAAGGGTGCGCGGGGAACGCCGGTGCGGTTGGCGAACGCCCCCAGGTATCCCTCGGAAAGCCAGAACGGCTCGCCCTCCACCGGCACGAGGTACGCGTCGAACAGGGCGTAACCGAGCGTCTCGTTCCGGCTGGCGTCCGCGCCGTAATGCAAGTCCTGCACGCCTTTGCCGTACACCTCCCCGAACAAGCCGACCGCGCGCACGCCGTAGAACTCTTTGGCCGCCAGCGCGGCCTCGCGCAGCCGGTACTGGCGCGCGGCGCGCCAGTAGAGGTTGGTCTCCGACTCCTTGAGCGCCAGGCTCTTGCCGCCGAAACCCTTCGAGGAGACGTACTCGCGGCCATCCTCGGCCAGCGTGTACAGGCAGCACGTACCGTGGATCTTCTCCGTGGCGACCACCATCTCGCCGGGCGTGAAGACCTCCGGGTAGCGCTTGACGTTCTCGATCTCGATCCAGCGGATCAAATCCGGTGCCGACTCCACTTCACCAGCCATGCCGACGGGGATTGGCGGAATCCACTTGGTGATGCCGAGGGCTTCAGCGAAGTCGCTCTCGGGCGTCCAGGGCCCCTCCGATTCCGGCATGGCGTTGGCGGCCCACTCCCACACCTCCCGCATCGCACCCCACTCGAAGGGGACGCCTTTCGGGCGGCAGACGATGCCCTGGGATAGCTCGCCGCGCAGTCGCACCGCCTTGACGCGGTTCTTCGCCGGGCCCGCGAGCCTGCCGGTCAGGCCGAGCTCCTCGATGAGCGCATCCGGCAGAACCGCCTGCTCCGGGATGTACAACGCAAGCTCGCCGTCCTTATAGACGCCCTTCGGTACGACGGCGCGGAACAGGCCCACCTGGGCGAGTTCCAGCAGATCGGCGTTGGGGTGCGGGAAGATCCGCAGCTTCTCGACTTTGACCTCGAACCCTGACATAAACCCCTACTTACTCGTCGGTGAACGGCAGGTCCACCACCGTCCACGAGCCTTCCTTCGTGTAGCCCGCCCACTGCGCGCCGCTCGGATCGCAGTCCAGGCCGAACACCCAAGCGTGCCCACCGTCATAGGTGGGAATGCGGTCGGTGTACGGGAAGTGCAGGTGCCCGTGATACAGGCGCTTGGCCTGGAGTTCCGCCAGCGCGTGCTGGATGCGGCGCTGATTCGGCAGGCAATCGGCCAGGGCCTTGCGGTTCCACGGCGGGTTGGACCCGAACGGTTTGTCGTGACTGAAGATCACGTCCACCGGCGACGAGTCGGCGTCCATGATCGCCATGAACTGCTCGTCGGTCATCTCCTCCTCGGGGAACCACAGGGTGCCTGAGAAGTCTTTCGGGACGCCCGCCCACTGAGCGGCGCGCTTCTCCGACTTCAGCGTGTTGACGTACTCCTCGGTGACGCGCCAGTCCTTGTCCACCGAATACGCCCCGCCGAGGGCGATGAACCGGGTGTCGGCCCACGTCCACCGGTGCCCGCGCGGCGCATAGCGGACATGCTTGCGGCAGACGAGGAAGCCCTCGTCGTCGCGGTTGTCCCCGTACTTCTCCAGCACCAGCGATGTCTTGTCGTGGTTGCCGTCGAGAAAGTACAGGATGACGCCGCTGTGCGCGGCGTGCCGCTCCACGTCGTCGAAGAACTTCACGCCGTCGGCGGTGTGTTCCCAGGCCCCGAAGTCGCCGAGCTGGAAGATCCGGTCGGCGCCAGCTTTCTTGGCCCGGCCCAGCAGGGTGATCACGTGTGTGCAATTGCCATGAACATCGCCAGCTATCAACAACTTCACAGCAACCCTTTCGTGTCGATGCCCAATGACGTTTTCTGCGTGTGCCTTGCACGGATTGTGGTCATCGAGCCGGACTAACGTATCACACGAGAAGCGGGGTGTCCATGTCGAACTCCGCGCGCCGCGTACTCCAGTCGGTCAAGGCCGTGAAGCCGTCACCGGCGGTTCCGGGCTCCGGCTACGGCGTGCCCGGCGGTTCGTACGGATCCGGCATGTCCCCGCTCGTGGCCTCCTACGCCATGCCCGGCATGCCCTACGGCGAGCGGACCTACGGCACCGCGCTGCCCCGCGACCCGATGGAATTCCTGTCGGGTATGTTCTCGCCGCTCTCCCCGATCCAGCCAGTCGCCATCGACCAGCCGAAGCCCGGGTTCGATCGGCCCGAGCCGCGCCAGTTCGAGTATCCCGTCAGCTGGAACATGCCGATAGGAGTTCCCGGCTCCGAAGGCCTCAAGCTCGCTAGTTTCGCCAACCTGCGCTCCATCGCGGACATCTACTCCGTGGCGCGCGCCTGCATCAAACTGCGCATCCAGGAAATCCTCGGCCTGGAGTGGGACATCATCCCCACGAAAGACGCCGAGAAGAACATGCGCGGCGACGACAAGAAGCACTCGAATTTCCAGAAGCGCCGCAACGAGGCCATGGAATTCTGGCGCAACCCGGACCCGAACTACGGCTCGTTCGAGTCCTGGCTCAGCGCCGTCCTTGAGGACATCCTCGTCGTCGATGCGCTCTCGCTCTACGTCCACCCGACGCGGATGCGCGGCAAGGGCCTGCTCGGCTCCGACGTGGCGTCCCTCGAAGTGATCGCGGGCGAAACCATCAGGCCCCTGCTGGACGTGTCCGGCGGACGGCCCAAGCCACCCAACCCCGCGTTCCAGCAGTATATGTACGGGGTTCCGCGCACCGACCTGATGACGGTCATCAACGAAGAGGACCTCGACGGCCTCTCGGACGCGATGGTGGCCGAATACCGGGGCGACCAGCTGCTTTACCTGCCATATTTCCGCCGTTCTTGGACGCCGTACGGCTTCTCCCCCGTGGAGCAGGCCCTTATTCCGGCCATGATGGGAATCCAGCGGCAGAGCTGGCAGCTGGACACCTACTCCGAGGGCACCGTCCCTGCGGTATTCATTTCCGCCGGTGACACGAATTCCACGCCGAACCAGCTGCGCGAATTGCAGGATGCACTCAACGCCATGGCCGGGGACCCGGCCTGGAAGCACAAGATCATTGTCCTGCCGGGCGGCTCGAAGATCGACCCGATGAAGCCGCAGGCCCTGGCCGACGCCTTCGATGAGATCATGATGACCCAGATGTGCATGGCGTTCGACGTCATGCCGATGGAGCTGGGCATCGCGCCGAAAGTCTCGACGACGCAGAGCCCCGGCGCCGCCAACCAGATGGCTAAGGCGAGCGAGCAGGTCAACCAGCGCAAGGCCCTGCGTCCCATGCTCAAGTGGTTGAAGGCAAGCGTCTTCGACTTCCTCTTGCAGAAGGTATGCAAGCAGGACGACATGCAGTGGATGTGGGAGGGCCTGGAGGAGGGCGTTGACGAGGAGTCCCAGGTCGGCCTCCTGATCCAGGAGATCAGCTTCGGCCTGCGCTCGATCGACGAAGCGCGCATCTCTCGCGGCGAACAGCCGTGGGGCCTGCCGCTGACCTCCGACCCGGTCTACGCCACCCCCAACGGCCTGATGCCCATCGGTTCCATCGATCCCGCCACCGGCATGCCCGCCGCCCTCCAGCCCGAAGTCGCCCCCGGCTCCGCGCTGCCCGGCGCGAACATGCCCAACGGCGCGTTGGCCGGTACGACGCCGAGCGGCAACCAGTCCTCGACGCGCACCGTCAAGCCGGGCAAGCCGGTGCGGCTGCCGACCGCCTCCGTGCCGGGCCCCAAGGCCAAGCCGAAGCCGACCAAGCCGTCCGCCGGACCGCGCGTCTCCCCGTCGCACACCGCCCGGGGGTCCGCGTCGAAAGGTATCGACGGGAAGGCGGCCCTCAAAGAGCTCGACCTGATCCGCAGGCAGCTCAAGAGGGACCGCTCGATCGAGGACTGGCAGCCCAAGGACGTGCCGCAGCAGGTCATGGACATGCTGCGCGCCGACCTGTGGCGGATGGACGCCGCTGAGGCGATCATGAAGGCCCGCGATGGCGTGTACAAGCTGCTCAAGGAGCGCGCCGGACAGGGCACCGCCGACCGCGAGAGCGCGATCATGCACGTGCAGTCCCGCGTCGCCACCGACCTGCGCACCCTCGCAGACCAGGTGGAGAACGGGAAACTGTCCACGGCCGACTTCCTCCAGCGGGCCACCGACACGATGCGAGCCGGAATCCGCGCCGGTCTCCAGGCCGGTGCATACGCCGCTATAGATCAGGGCCGCACCGAGAAGCACACCCAGCTGCGCATCCAGGGCGAGACGTGGTCCAACATCGTCAAGGACGACGGCGACGAGGGCGACGGCTACGACGAGGCGCTGCACGGCGACTCGCCCTACAACGCCTACCTCGACCAGCTGGCCAGCACGGAAGCCGACCGGCAGTCCGGCTACCTCAGCGGCCTGCTGCGCGACATCCTTGGCGCGCTGGGCATGAAGGACTGGCTGGACAAGCTCGGCTCGCGCCTGGACCTGTACGCCGCCCAGGTGCGCTCCGCGTACGAACAGGGCTACGGCTACACGTACGCGGCGATGAACCCGTCCGGCTCGGTGGTCTACACCTGGTTCACCACGTCCGCCAAGCCGTGCGCACTGTGCTCGGCGAAGGACGGCCAGCAGTTCAGCGAAGACCAGCTGCCCGGTTTCCCGGGTCAGGGCGGCTTCGGCGACCCCGGCGACATCGCGGGGGCCGAACTCGCCATCTGCATGGGCGGCGTGAACTGCAAATGCTACCTCAGTGCCACCACCATCCCCGACGGAACCGGGGGCGGTGGGTTCTTCAGCGCGGCCCGCAACGCCTGGAACGCCGCGCTCAGCAGCATCCTGGGCAAATCCGCCCAGGAGATCACCAGCCACGACCACATCAGCCATTCCCACGCGGATGAGACGCACGAGGTCTATGCATACCTCGCGCGCCACTACCCGGCGGGTTCGCTGGAGTGGGTCAAGGCAGCGCGTTGGCATGGACCGGTGGAGATCAAGCTGGACCGGATCAACATGGGCCGCCGCGCTGGCGGGGCGAGGGATCCGAACAAGGTCAGGATGATCTCCTTCGCGATCGAGGACGGCCACAAGATCGACCCGATCGTGGTCGTGCGGGTGCCCGGGAAGAACAAGTACCAGGTCGCCGACGGCTGGCACCGCACGCTCGCCGTCAAGGACAGCGGGCGCAAGTCGATCATGGCCTGGGTCGGCGACGTGGACAGCGACTCCACCTTCTCCCCCGAGGAGATGGGCTCCGAGAAGCTGAACACCGACAAGAAGTCTCCGGGCCTTGAGAACAACCGCAAGGACTCCGGTGGCTAAGAAGTGGATGCGCCCTGCCCCGTGGCAGGCGACAGCGGAGCTGATCGAGAGGATCGGCCGCTGCGCGAGCTGCGGGGCCACCGCCGTCTGGTGCCTGGTCTCGGAGGACACCGCGTTCGCGTTCTGCGGCCCGTGCTGCTGCCGCTGGTCGCACCCCTCCTCGCCGTCCATGGACGAGGACGACCCCTACCAGTCATGCCCCGAGTGCTCCAAAGCCGAGGTCACTGCATGAACGTATTCAAGGTCACCTATGTCGAGAAGGACGCCTCCACGACGTCCGACCAGCAGATGGCCGTCGATTCCATCGCAGCCCTCGACTACGAGGTGGGCACGGACTTCGTGGCCTTCCTCGGCGACAACCACCAGGTCGTTGCGGCGTACGCGGTCCACCGCGTCGTCTCCATCCTCACTGAAACCTCCGGCGCGCAGGCGTCGTAACCCATTCCCGACAGCCACCGGAGGAGATGTGTGGCAGTAACCGACAAGATTTACGCCTCGTTCCCCATTGTGAAGTCCGAGACCGACGCCGACGGCAACCTGGTCGTCTACGGCAAGGCCACCAGCGGACTGGTCGATTCCGACCGCCAGATCATCGACCCCGCGTGGTCGGCCAGTGCCCTCCAGAAGTGGATGTCCAGCGGCGCGAACCTGCGGGTTCAGCACCAGGCGCGGCGGGACCCTGCGGGTAAAGGCCTGGTGGTCGAGCCGGACCGCGACGGCGACGGCGGCCACTGGCTCAAGGCCCTCGTGGTCGAGCCGGTTGCCCAGAAGCTCGTCCAGCACGGTGTGCTGCGCGCGTTCAGCGTCGGCATCTCGAACCCGGTGATCAACCGGGACATGACCGGCAAGGCCGCTGGCGGCATCATCACCGGCAACGACGAGACCGAGATCTTCGAGGTCTCCCTCGTGGACCGGCCCGCCAACAAGGAGTGCGGCTTCACGCTGGCCAAGTCGGCGGGCGACGAAGGCGACTGGGGCGACGTCGGCGACTTCGACAAGCTCCTGTTCGACGCCCAGGCCGCCAAGCTGGCCAAGAGCGAGTCGGGCGCGGCGCCGGATTCCGAGGACGACTCCACGGGCACCGACACGGACGACGGCAGCATCGCGGACGACGAGAAGGACGACGAGGAGACTCAGAAGGCTTACCAGGCCGCTCACCGCACCTGGAAGTCCGTCGAGCCGTCGCTGGCGAAGGCCGCCGGGCCCACCGAGTACCTCCAGGCCCGCGCCGCGTACCAGCGGTGGCTAGCCGAGGGTGAAGGCGAAGGCCTGGTCGAGGGCACGTACGGCACCCAGGCCGGTCTCGCGCAGTTCGTGGCGAAGCGCAACTTCGACATGGGTGTGGGCGGCGGCGTGGACCGCGACAAGATCCCGGCCGAGGACTTCGGCGACCCGGCGAACCGCAAGTACCCGATCGTTACACCAGGCGACGTGAAGGACGCGGGTGGGCTGATCGGCCACGCCGCCGACCCGGACGCCGTCAAGGCCCGGATCATCGCCATCGCCAAGCGCAAGGGCGCCGCGTTCGTCGCCCAGCTCCCGAAGGCCTGGAACGTGAAGACCGAGGAGCACGAGGACGCGCTAGAGAAGGCCAAGGGCAAGGGCAAGAAGAAGCCAGCCTTCAACGGAGCCGCCAAGCCGTTCGACGGCCAGGACGACGACGGCGACGGCAAGGACGCCGACAAGCCTGCCGAGAAGTCCGTGGATACCGCCGAGAAGGCGGGCGGCAAGACGTGCCCGAAGTGCGGCAAGGTCTTCCACATGGACACGAAGGTCAAGGCCTGTACTTCGTGTGGCACCAAGCTGCCCAAGGGCAAGGCGATCAAGGCCGCCGAGATCGCGAACCTGATCGTGGACCTTAAGGGGCAGTCGTTCATGTCCGAGGCCGAGATGACCGACCTGGTCAAGCAGATCGGCGAACAGCTCGGCAAGAAGAAGCGCCCGCTTCCCGCCGACACCAAGCCCGCTGGCACGCACCGCGAGCCCGACGGCACCCTCGTGGAAGGACTGGAGCACATGGCGGGCATGCCCACGACGCCGGACTCCACGGCCGACCACACCCCGGCCTCCGTCAAGGACGCCGAGCCGGTCTCGTACTCGGTCAAGCGCATGCACGACGTGTTCTGTGCCGCTTACCACGAGGACGACGTGCGCGCCGAGTACCCATCCCTCAAGGGCCTGGGCGATGCGGCGGACGAGGCGTACTGGTCGCGCGAGCTGGCCAAGGCCAACGCCGCCGGGGACGCCGAAGCCACAGCTGAACTGTCCTACATGGTGCAGGCCGCGCAGCACCTCAAGGGCGCCGACCCGTTGGCCGTGGCCGACGGCCGCGCGCTGCTGCACAAGGCGTTCGCGGACCTCTACCCGAACACCGCCAAGCCGACGCCGACCGACATGTCCCCGGGCAAGTTCCAGCGCCCGTACCTGTCCGCCGGACGTGCGCCGCTCACCGCGACGGGCGCTTCGCCCCGAGTTCCCCCGAGCACGCACACCCCGGAGCCGCAGGACTTCCAGCGCGGCCTGATCACCTCGGGCCACCAGGCGACTCCTCCGGCCGCCAAGGGCGGCAACAACCCGAACGGCTACAACGCCCGGGACTACTACGGCCCGGCAGCCCGCGAGGCCGCGAAGAACGCCATGCAGTCGCAGCACGACCGCCTGGTGGGCTCGCAGCCGGACCTGTGCCCGATGTCCCCCAGCCGTTCCGTCATGCCGCCGGACCTGTCCGCCGGTTCCGTCCCGACGCCCGTCACGCCTCCCGCGACCAACACCGCCCCCGGCGAGAAGTCGGTGGACGGCGGCGGCGAAGTCGTCACCTTGCTCAAGGCTCTGCTCACGCAGACCGAGAAGCAGAACAAGAAGATCACCAAGGCCCTCGACGCTCAGCTCGCCGAGGCCAACGAGAAGATCGTCGAACTGTCCAAGCAGATCGATCAGCTGGGAAGCCAGCCAGATCCAGCCCAGGCCCCAGTGCGGGGAGTGGTTCGGAAGTCGGCTGTCCACGGCGAGCCCGCTCCGGTGGAGCGTCGCAGCCTCGTGGACGAGGCACAGCAGCACGTCGAGCAGGAGCGCCAGGAGCGTCTGGCCTACCTCACGCGCCTGACCAAGTCGGGAGACCCGGCCATGCGCCAGAAGGCCGAAGACGCCATCGAGCGTCTCGTGCTCGAAAAGGCCGAATAACGAATCCCTCGGGGCCGCCACCTGACCGTGGCGGCCCCTCACCCCGTAAGGAGGGGTATGGCAGTCAACGAAGTCGTCAGGGCGCTCGGAGCAGCCCCCGACGAGCGCTGGGTCGCGTCGGACACCGACGCCACGCGCTACAGCTACGCCGCCGAGATGCTCGGCGAGAAGATGCCCACCCTGGTCAAGGGCGCCGGTTACGCCCGTCCCGGCGGCAACAAGCCGCTGAGCGACGACGACCAGATCTTCAAGGCGTCGATGAAGGCTGAGACGGCCTTCATGAAGTCGATGAAGAACGGCATCGACAACCCCGAGGGCGTCATCAAGTCGTTCTCCCCCGAGTTCGCCGGACACTTCGGCGCGTTCATGGCGGCCTCGCCGCAGAACCAGCAGATGGCCCGCATGGTGGACTCCCTGTCCGCCCAGCTGTCCACCATCCTGGACAAGTCCGTCACGCTGACAAGCCCTCTGGGCTCGGGTTTCGTGCCGTTCAACCTGGTCAGCCCCTCCCGGCTGATCTACCCGGTCTACTCGCCGATCCGCAACAAGATGCCCCGCACCCAGGGCCAGGGCACCTCGTACCGCGCGAAGGTGATCACGGGTGTCAGCGGCTCGCAGACCGGCCCGTCCGGCGGCAAGTTCCTCGACCTCGCCATCCCGGAGCTCGTGCAGGGCGGCGGCTCGTTCTCCAACTGGCCCCTGAACCTGCCCGGTGCGGGCACTCAGGACGCTGTTGACCTCAACATCCCGTACAAGTTCTTCGGCCAGTCCGAGAACCTGTCCTGGCTGGCCCAGTTCTCGGGCCAGGGCTTCGAGGACATCAGCGCGCTGGCGAACCTCCTGCTGCTCCAGGAGTTCATGCTCAACGAGGAGGCGATGTTCCTCGAAGGAACGTCCGTCGCCTACGTCGCGCCGACCAACCCGACGCTGACGGCCCGCGCCGCGAACGCCGGTGAGACCGCCCTGACCGGCGTGACCACCAACGTGTTCGTCAAGGTCACCGGCGTCAACTACTTCGGCGAGACGGTCGCGCAGGCCTCCGGCGCTTCCGTCGCCTGGTCCGCTGGCCAGGTCGTGGACGTCAGCCTGGTGCCGGAGTCCGGCGTCGTGTCCTACAACATCTATGTGACCACCGGTGCGTCTGCGGGCACGTACTTCATCATGGCCTCCGGCGTCGGCGGCCTGAACTTCACCCTCCAGGGCGCGCTGCCGACCTCCGGCGCGAACCCGCCGTCCTCGGACACCACGTCCTCGACGACGTACCGCCTCGAAGGCATCATCCCGACGCTGACCGGCCACTCCGCCGGTTCGTCCAACCCGTACCCGAGCAACTGGCAGGGCGGCTACGTCAACCAGTCGGTCGGCGACACCCTCAAGACGTCGGTCATCAACAACGCCCTCCAGGCGATGTGGGACGGCACCGGCGCGGGCATCAGCACCTACGGTTCGTTCCGCGCGGACCCGGCCGAGCTGATCGCCGAGGGCGGCGACGTCATGCGCCTGTCCAACGACATCGTGCAGACCGGCGCCAACACGAACTACCGCCTGTTCATCGACCAGGGCGAGGTCCCGGGCACGCGCCTCGGCGCGGCGGTGAGCGAGTTCCAGAACCCGATCACCCGCTCCGTCGTGCGCATCGTCGTGCACCCGTGGCTCACGCAGGGCACCGCCCTGCTCATGAGCTACACCCTGCCGATGGCGTGGTCGAACGTCAGCAACTGCTGGGAGTTCAACACCGTTCAGGACTACCTGAGCATCTCCTGGCCCGTGATCGACGCGACCTTCCGGTACTCGCTGTTCACGTACGGCGCCATGATCGCCAACGCGCCGCAGTACTCCGGTCTGCTGTCCGGCATCCAGAAGACCGACCGTTCCGGCTCTACCGGAACCTGGTCGTAATAAGGGCACGGGGCCGCGTCGGCGCAAGTCGATCGACGCGGCCCTTCCCTGTTCACACCTCAAAGAAAGGTCCTGAAAGGGAACCCTTATGCCTACCAACACGAACTTCAACCCGCAGGGCGCCAGCACGGTACCCGGCGGTTTCGCCCAGCCGTCCCCCGGCGTCACCGAGCAGATCGAGACTCCGGCCGACCCGTCCGGCAACGCCTACGCCACGGTGCTCGCGGCGAGCGGCACCGCGATCCTGGAGACCGCGAACTACCGCGACTCCGGTGTCACGGTCCAGGTCGCCACGGCGACCACCGGCCCAGCGGCGGCGGCGGTGCTCGCGACGGTCACCCCTGGCACGGCGGGTCTCTGGGAGGTCACCGGCGAGATCTCGATCACCGGCACCAGCGTGGTGGCCGTCGAGTCGAACAACGCCGCGCTGTATCAGACCAGCACCGCGAAGCTCAACCCGATCCCGATGCCCGCGACGACCGCCGGTGTCAACCCGCCGGTCGCCATCGGTCCGGTCGTGCTGAACCTGTCCGCTGCGGACACCGTGAACATCAAGGCCCTGGCGAACGCGACCGGCACCGCGATCTACGCGGCGTCGATCATCGCCCGCCGGGTCGGCTGATCCCATGGCCGTTGGCTCACAGCAGTACACCGTGGCCACCGGCCCCACGCTGATCGCCTCTGCCCCCGGGGACGCGCTTCCCGGGGGCACGCCGTCGCCGTCGGCGTGGGTGACCGTCAACAACACCGGCGCGACTGCTTACCTCGGCGGCTCGAACGTGTCGGCTTCCAACGGGATGCCGATGCTCACCGCCACCACGCAGTCTTTCGCCCTGTTCCCCGGCGACCAGCTGTACGCGTTCTGCGCGACCAGCTCAGTGGTCTCCGTCCTCCAGACGTAGGAGTCGCTTGTGACGCGAGTTCAGCTGCCGCCCGGTTGTTACGGCGTCGAAGGAGTCAACGGCCAGAAGTACTCGGCGAGGCCCGGCGGGACGCTCGACGTCCCGCAGCACGTCGCCGACCGCATCAGCAAGTCAACCGCTGGCGCAACCGGTGTCCTTCGCGGCGGCGAGCTGCTCTCGCTGGGCACCAAGCGCGGGCGGCTGTGCCGCGACTGCCGCCGCATGTGGCAGGCGTGGAGCACTACCTGTCCGCGCTGCGGTGAACCCACCGAGGCGGACCACGAATCCGAAGAGGTGGAAGTATGACTATTTACGCCCCCACGG